>Ga0131853_10016140_pt1 | contig 13643 bp, 15 predicted proteins | sample TergutLab28metaG_FD_92764 | JGI IMG/M metagenome (GOLD analysis project Ga0131853, IMG submission 92764) | Labiotermes labralis P1 segment gut microbial communities from Petit-Saut dam, French Guiana - Lab288 P1 (version 2) (version 2) | ecosystem: Host-associated > Arthropoda: Insects >... | reverse complement strand
TAATTGAGTAAGTAAGTAAGTGAGTAAGTAAGTAAATGAGTGAGTAAGTAAATGAGTAAGTAAGTAAATGAGTAGGTAATTGAGTAAGTAAGTAAATGAGTAAGTAAGTAAATGAGTAAGTAAATGAGTAAGTAAATGAGTAAGTAAATGAGTAAGTAAGTAAATGAGTAGGTAATTGAGTAAGTAAGTAAATGAGTAAGTAAGTAAATGAGTAAGTAAGTAAATGAGTAAGTAAATGAGTAAGTAAATGAGTAAGTAAGTAAATGAGTAGGTAATTGAGTAAGTAAGTAAGTGAGTAAGTAAGTAAATGAGTGAGTAAGTAAATGAGTAAGTAAGTAAATGAGTAAGTAAATGAGTAAGTAAGTAAATGAGTAGGTAATTGAGTAAGTAAGTAAATGAGTAAGTAAGTAAATGAGTAAGTAATTAAGTAAGTAAGTATAACAGACGCCATTGTAATGAAATTACGTACACTTGTACTGTTTCAAAGCAGAGCGCCCGGGCAATTAATCTCGTTAATGGTCAAAATTCAAATAAAAATCCCACATCTTTTTTTTTAAGTTTTTATAATCCCCGATATTAAATTTCCCCCCTGAGGCAGTGCATTAAACATGATCATTACCACTACCACCTTATCTACGTCACGGCCAGGCACTTGTCCTCTGCCTGCCAATAAGTGTTACAGTATAGCAGAGAGAGCTAATACAGTCGGGCAGAATTTGTCATTATTAAACCGCAATTAAGTGTTCGGACGCTCAGAAAAATATACAGGGTGACCAAGATGTTACACAGTTGTTTTAAATATGGCGCGTGTGTGTCTGAAACACAAGACACTCGCGAAATTTTAACCTTGTTTTAAACAAATCTTTAAAGTCGCTATTAAAATACTTCATTTAACGAAGGTCAAACGCGTGTTAAATTTATTGTATTAGCATGCAAACAGAATGCTTCTAGAACTGTCATAATAATGATAATAGTGAAGAAGACGCGTTTCTCTGGCTATGGAAGGGAGACCTATAAACAGAAACTGAAAGTGAAATAGTGGCAACACAAGACCAGGCGCTACAAACAAAATATTATGCGACAAAAGTATTGAACAAAGAGACAGATAACAAATGCAGACTTTGCCAACAATTTGACGAGGCAACAGACCACATAATATCAGCATGCCCAATACTGGCAAAAGAACAGTACATAAAAAGACATGATAGAGTGTGTGCACAACTACACTTCAACATATGAAAGGAAACAGGGGTACAGTTGGACAAAAAACACTGGTATGAACATGTGCCAAAATATGTAGAAACAAGTCAAGGAGACAAGGTAATCATATTGTTGAGTCAACAAGTACAAACTGACAGAACTATCCCCAACAACAAGCCAGACATTATAATCCGTGATAATGAAAAGGGAACATGTATGTTGCAAACTCAGGAGACAGAAATGTGATTAAAAAGGAAGCCGAGAAGATTCTAAAATATAAAGACCTTAAAATAGAAATACAGCGCATGTGGAATGTAAAAAACAAAGGTGATGCCAGTAATAATAGGGGCAACTGGGACTATTTCAAAGTCATTTACAAAATACGTGAACTACATACCATGAAAACATGAAATCAAGGAACTCCAGAAAACAGACATATTGGGCACTGCACACATACTTCTGAAAGCACTTATGTAAAAGTGCAATAGATTCAACACTGAAACTAATGATATAAGCACCATGCATAGTAACAACAGAATAGCTGCAACACTGTATTCCCTGGGGACATAGTTTGCCTCAGGAATAAAAGGATAAATACCCTGCATAAAGGTGATGATGATGATGATGATGATAATAATAATAAACAAAGGAAGCAGAAGAGAACCTAAAATACAGGAATCTATGTATAGAGATACAACAAGTGTGGAAACTAATGTAAGATAATACCTACATATTTATTTACTTACTTACTTACTTACCTACTTACTTACTTACTTACTTACCCTTGGAGCAGAGTCGTTCTTGAGAAGCTGACTGGTTTTCAGCTAATCAAGAAATTCCCCGCATTTTATGGAACCCGAAAGTTCATAACCGCATTCACAAGTGCCCGCCACCTGTCTCTATTCTGAGCCATCTCGGTCCAGTCCATACTCCCACATCTTATTCCTGAAGATCCGTCTTAATATTATCCTCCAATCAGCCATTGGTTCTCCCAAGTGATCTCTTACCCTCAGGTTTCCCCACCAAAACTCTGTATATACCTTTCCTCTCACCCGTATGCTCTACATGACCCGCCAATCTCATTCTTCTCGATTTGATCACCCGAACAATTTGGGTGAACAGTAAATATCATTAAGCTCCTCATTATGTAGTTTTCTCCACTCCCCTGTTACCTCGTCCCTCTTAGGCACAAATATTCTCCTCAACACCCCAGTCTCACACAACTTCAGCATACGTTCCTCCCTCAATATAATGTAAGATTATACCGGTAATAATTCGAGCCACCTGAATAGTAACAAAAGATTTAAGGAAAAATTTGGAAGCAATACCGGGAAATCTGGAAGCTATAGCAGGAAAACATTCGATAGACTCACTACAAAATCAGGAACATCGCACATAATATGGAAAATACTGCAGTGTGAAACTGGAAGCCTGTGACGTGGGGATTGACTTTGGTACAGGAGATTTAGCAAAGAGAAAAGGACTGTGACAAGAGACGACGACCACACCACCACCAACAACAACAACAACAACAGAAAATATTATAATAATAACAATAAGAACGCAATTAAGTCTGCATTTCGTCTTCAACAACCCAATCGACAAAGAATTTCACAAAATATTGCATGAAACTTTCTTTCTGTTTATGCAATACGTCAGCTGTGTGACAATTATTAATGGCAGAACAAGATTTAAGAACAATTTTCAGCAGGCTCCCATCAAATGTGCAGAACCCGTCATTGAACTTCACGCCATAACTGCGTAAGAGTTTGGGGTTCTAAGTTGCATTTCGTTGACTATTGGTTGCCTTCAGAGTGACTGCAGTCTTACAGCTAAGCTCTGACTGCTGTAAGAAAAATGGCATTAAACAAATTCTCACGTCGTAGTGAGGAACAGATGTTTTAATAGGTAAACACAAAAACACCAAGAATAGTAACGAGGAAAAAGACACTACATGTGTTAAATTAACCTTTTGGCGCTGGATTTTTTTTTTAAATTTTAGCACACCCTGTATATAAAATGTGAATAATACAGGAACCAAATATGTTACAATTATGAAACAAACTGCATTTTGAAGAGAAAAAAAACGGAGAGTATATATCATGTTTAAAATATTCGGTATCTATATTTTTTTAATAAATATATAAAATGCAACTTTGGAGGTTAGCGGTGCGGTACGTCAACTATAGTTGACGTTAGGCGTCTAAAGTTTAATACTGATGTTAATGTAATGTTTAAGAGACACATTTGTTACACGAAAATGACAAATTTGTTACAGTTCATAATAAATGTCTGAAAATCCCACAGTCAGCCTTACTGCACTCACGAAGATCGCATTCTGTTCGTCTGAGTTGATCCTCACGTATGTTTATTCCGGCGGCAGCATTCAAAATGGGAGAGAGCGGTTCGTCTGGTGTGTCTACCTTTCTTTCGTAAACTTCGCTATACATCCAAATCCCACAAACGAGCAAAAACAAAATCCTAACGGAGTTGGGTTTGGAGATTCAAAAAGCTTTTATCTCGGTAATCATTCAGAATTAGACACATGTTTATATAAACTTGCTTTTTCTTACACCTCCTAACATATTTACCTTTCGTCCTCAGTCACCCTGTATTTTGCACAAAGTCCACACCCTTCGCATCAGCCTTTTTCTCACAATGACCAATAATATCACACCCAAAAATATTTACCTTTCGTGCTGAATCACCCTGTATATTGCACAATTTCCGCACCCTTCGCATAAGCCTTTTTCTCACAATGACCAATAATATCACACCCAAAAATATTTACCTTTCGTGCTGAATCACCCTGTATATTGCACAATTCCCGCACCCTTCGCATAAGCCCAAATTCCCACAGCGCCATCTACGAGATTCTGACTGCCATTAGCCTATGAACGGATCAGATTCTTTCAGAGTTAAGCGCCATTGCTGGGAGTTAAACTCTTCTGAGACGTTGTATACGTTTAGTTGGCTAAATAGTTCCTGACGCCTTGAATAATCGCAGCACCTCCATCTTCGGAGTTAAAGAGTCCCGACATTTCGAAGAATCGTAGTGCCATTCAAGACTTAATTGATACTGTCACTAAAATCTTTCGAAATATCTGAACAAGTTCCCCTAAGACAAAGCGCGACTTCCCATAAGGCTTTTAAACTTTAGAGGCAAAATAATTTATAACATGCACAATGTACGTATGTGGACCGGGTAGCTCAGTCGGTATAGAGACTGAGTTACGCGCTGGACGTTCCGGGATCGAATCCCGGTGAGGAGGAGTTTTTCCGCCCGTCCAGACGGGCCCTGTGGCCCAACTAGCCTCCTTTACAATGATTACTGGGTCTTTCCCGGGGGTAAAGTGCGGCCGGGGCGTGCTGCTGACCACTCACCCCCTTCTAGTGCCGCGGTCATGGAAGAGTAGAGCTATACCTCTACCTACACTCTGGACCACACCGGGCCTGTAACGGGATAACTTTGACAATGTAGTATAGATCCAACTTTTCTTGGATTCCAGTACATAAATCGAGTACGCGATTAGACTCCTAACCTCTATGGCTGATGATGTCACTTTGTTGCAGTTAACCTATGTGAAATTACTTTTGAAAAAATCCCGAATTCTAACGAAAATTGACGAAGGCAGCGAAAAAAAACGGGACTCGTCAAGGCATCATGCATATTCAAATTACGTGTATAAAGGAAACCCACGTGTAATCAAATGACGTGTTGCATCATCCACATAAACTTGCCTGTGGACATTAACGGCGAAGCACTGAAATTAAAGGGATTTAACAAATTTAAAGTAATGAATTTTCAAAATATCCGTTGCAGTCGGTTTAGAGAGCATTTAGAATTATCTACAGTCAAGCTGTCCCGTGACTGCTGCCAACAGGATGTTGGTTCGTAAATTATGAATCCTTGTCTACGATCTACCTGCTTCTCGCACGAAATACGTAATGGGAATGGTGTATTCTTTCAATTGTGAGCTTGTGGATTTGAACACCAAAACTAATTGACAGACTTTGATTAAATTTAGCATTTAAGTCTTATAGGACGGTGGCAGGCTATACGCGGACGTGATTGCATGTCTAGATCTGACGGTACAGCTAAGTTCCTACCCTCCAGGTCAAACCTCTGTCCGTCCAGCCATGACGAAATGAAATTCTCTTCTACGATATCGAACAGCAAGGTGGAGACGCAGCACAGTGGATAAGGACGCTATTAGAGGCTATTAGATATGATAAGAATCAAAACATGACCCCAGCAAGCTGCATGTGGCCAGTACAATAAAATATTCTAACAGGACAAATTAGCTCTCCCCGCTACTTCCTGCTACAGAAACGATTCCAGTGTTTTCATTTGTCCGCTAATATTGATACATGCACGTAAAATTACGAGGAACGATTCGCTTCCGAACGAGCTGACGTCAGAGGGTAAGAGTTGCGTGTTGGAAATGGACCAAATAGTTTTGTTGTGTTTTTAGCGGGCGTGAAATTTGGTCTGTCGCATTAAGGGAAAGGGGGGGAGGGGGGTCACAAGGTTCGAGAATAGGGAGAAACTGCAAAATGAAGAGCTGTTATGTATATTTTAGGTTCTCACAGCGGTTCTGTTGAGAGGTCGCGTCTTCTGGGAATTTAAGCTGCGTTTTTTGGGGGGTATTTCTCGACGTTTCGGGGTGATCAGAGTAACTTTCTTCTCAGGGTTAAGCAGTCGAAGGCTGTATAGTTTTTAGACTCCCTGGCCTGAACATAAAAGCAATAGAAACATCCGAAACGTTGAGTAATTCTTACGCAACTGCGGCTCGAATATCGCAAAGTTTTATAATTCAAGGGCCTAATCAGACGTTAAAAATGTGATCAAAGAAACGTAGATGAAATGGGCGGGGCATGTGGCACGTACGATAGAGAACAGCAATATATATATATATATATATAAAGACATAATTTTTTATTAGTTACTATTTGTTCCAACAAATGCTGGGTACGCGGTGGCGCGGTTCGCTGAGGTACAGTGCTACAAACCGGAAGGTCGCGGGTTTGATTCTCGATGGTGTCATCGGAGATTTTCATTGACATAATCCTGCCGGCTGCACTATGGCCCTGGGGTTCACTCAGCCTCTAACAGAAATGAGTACCAGGAATATTTCCTGGGGGGGGGGGTAAAGACGACCGGTGCGTACGGTTGACAACCTTACCACCTTCATGTGCCGACTGTCTTGAAATCTGGGAACCTCAAACTCCTGGAACCCTCAGGGCCTGTCCAGGCCTCTAATGGGATTGCTTTACCTTACCAACAAATGCACATACTTACTTACTTACTCACTCCATGGTGCAGAGTCCTCCTCGAGAAGCTAACTGGTTTGCAGCTAGTCAAGAAATTCCCCGCATTTCATGGAGCCCGAAGGTTCATTACCGCACTCACAAGCGTCCGCCACCTGTCCCTATCCTGGGCTAGCCCAATCCAGTCCATATACCCACATCGCACCTCCTGGAGATCCATCCTAATATTATCCACCCATCTACGCCTAGGACTCCCCAGCGGTCTCTTTCCCTCCGGTTTCCCTACCAAGACTCTATACGCCCCCTTTCCTCGCTCATACGCGCCACATGCCAAACCCATCTCATTTTTCTCAATTGTATCACAATACTGGATGAAGAAAACAGTTCATTTAGCTCCTCTTTATGCAGTCTCCTCAATTCCCCCTTTACTTCATCCCTCCTAGGTCCAAATATTCTCCCCAACACCATGTTCTCAAACACCCTCAGCTTCCTTTCCTCCCTCAATGTCAGCGACCAAGTTTCAAATCCATACAAAAAACCACATACAAATCTTAAATAATATACATTAAAAATGCACATAAAAATATTAAACTCGACGAGACAAAATTTGCATAAATAAAAATGTAAATTTAAATTTATTAGGAACAAACGCTGCCTTATGGTTCAACAAAATGTGCAGAACAAAACATTTAACATCCAAATATAACCGAAAATACATACGTTTCTTGTTACAAATAATAAACCCAAAAAACCGCACGGCAAGCACATAAAAAACAGAATTATGTTTGAAAACCTGCAGAAATGTGAACATTTTAAACACCGTTACTTGTCGACAATGTGGACAACCACATGACCAACACTTAGTCTCTGCATCGAGGTATGAACCCGGTACATCTCGCTGTAAACGGTCAAGCACTTTTGAGACACCTGTGGTAGGCGAGAGAAGTATTTCTTGAGAGAACTATTATTGGAAACGTCAATAATGTTGTATGTTCCTCGTGCAATGTGACCATTACGTTTCGCCATGACACTTGTCCTTTGTTATGCTAATGTAATGACGTCAGAACATGCCCGCAAGCTTTATCTCGCTCGGCTTCTCTCTCTCTCTCGTGTTTAACGACAGTTAAGAACTGTGATGTAATAATGATTAGTTCGCCGCCTTCAAAATCATTTAGAGTTATTTTTAATATTCCTTTCAAACCTTTAAGAAACGCAACAGATTTGGCGGGTCTATGTCAGCAGATAAGGACACCCTCTTGGTCTTTCGAAGCGGAAATTCCGTCTTATTGTTGCGTGTGGAGGAAGTACATCGGCACACGCTTGGAGAAGTACCGCATCTCTTGGAAGGTTATGTTAATGAAAAGGAAACCCTTATCGTCAGTCATTAGGAAGTTGCTAGAGGAATACTATGCGAGTGTTAAAAATACACTTATCACCACACCTATATATATATATATATATATATATAAATTTGTGCTCTGTTGTGGCATTATATGGGCATATATTGCTGAATGTTTGTATTTGTGTTGTGGCATGTGGACCTCTTGTATTGTGGAATTATATAGATTACATTTTCCATGTATATCTATATATATATATATATATATATATATATGGAAAATGTAATTTATATAATTCCACAATACAAGAGGTCCACATGCCACAACACAAATACAAACATTCAGCAGTATATGCTCATATAATGCCACAACAGAGCACAAATATTCCGAAATATACACTCACATAACCCACAACAGAAAGCCACACTTTCTTTACTATAGATCCACATAACACTACAAAAAGAACCCATACATTTGGCAATAAATATCCAAATAGTGACGCAAAAGAAACCCGTACGTTTGGCCATAAATAAATCCATATAATGCAGCAAAAGAAACCCATATATTTGGCAATAAAAATCCACATATTGCACCAAAAGAAACCTATATATTTGGCAGTAAAAATCCACATAATGTAACAAAAGAAACCCATATATTTGGCAATAAATATTCACATAATGAAGCCAAAGAAACCCTATATTTGGCAGTAAAAATCCACATAATGCAGCAAAGGAACCAATATGTTTGGCCATAAAAATCCACACTGAAGAAAAAGAAACCCATACATTTGGCAAAAAAAAATCACATAATGCCTATGCAGAAGAGGAGTTGTTAAGAACACTAATAATTATTTTAGCACAAATACAGGGCCTCTTTTTAAACTAGAAGCAGAAAGCACACGTATGTGGCTGAAATTATCTTTCGGTTATATCAATCACCTTTTACAGCAAGATATCAAGACAGGAGTCTAGATTAGTGTCACATTACAAGGTAACAGACTGATAGTGCATGTAATTCAAGATTAAAGAAAGAGATGGGTTTGGCACATTGAAAAGAAGGGATGAAAATCATGCCCCATCTGAATGATTACCTTCCACGAGAAACTCGCAGCTCTGTGACGTCACTGCTGCAGCACCAGGTGGTAACGCTGCCCAGTCTGTCCTTCCTCCAGTCTGGAACTTTTCCTTTTCCCAGTTTTCATATCACTTTCACTTGAGACAGCGGTGAGTGCTGGTCACGTGGTGACCTGTAGCTTGCTTTCTCAAATTTCTGTTTGAATCTTCTCAAGTGCTTCGTCTGCGCCAGTGAAGTCACGGCTCAGCAACCCGCCCTGCACACTCCTCTTCAGGCTTCTTTGTGATGTGGTGTCACTTTCCATTACTTTGCATACTAAATGTTTCAGTTTTAACAGCTTCTGTGTTTTGTCAGGGCTCGTTCAGCTCTTTCCATCACGTGGTCACACTTTCTTTACTTGCACAATTTAACCTTTTGACGCCTAATGTCAACTATATTGATCGTACCGCACCGCTAACCTCTAAAGTTGCATTTTATTTATTTATTCAACAAACATAGGTGCTGAATATTTTAAACATGGTATATAATCTCCGTTTTTTTCTCTTCAAAATGCAGTTTGTTTCATAATTCTAACGTATTTGGTTCCAGTATTATTCACATTTTATATACAGGTGTGCTAAAATTAAAAAAAAATAATTCCGGCGCCAAAAGGTTAATTAAGTCGTCGGTCTACTCTCCTCAACTGATCAATTTTTACGGTCCTTTGATCCGTGGGATATTAAATGAAGCTGGTGTACCTTCATAAGTTTCGTCATCCCCGTTGTGTTTACAATAAACTAGATTGGATTGTAAATACTTGTCTAACACAACTGTATGATGGTAGAGATATGTATATAATTTATTACATAAAGAACAACTACATGTTTCGGCCATTTTCATTGGCCATCTTCAGATTGATAAATGAAGAAACTTAGTAAGAAGCTATACTCGAATTTTGTGTGTTGTATACAGTGGGGAGGTAAGAGGTGAGGTGGGTACGAGATATCGCATGTGTTGTGTAGGATGGACGGTGTGGGTACATGGGGGTTCTGCTATTATATAATAGCAGAACCCCCATGTACCCACACCACCCATCCTACACAACATATGCAAGATCTCGTGCCCACCTCACCTCTTACCTCCCCACTGTATACAACCCACACAAGTCGAGTATAGCTGCTTACTAAGTTTTTTTTTCATTTATGAACCTGAAGATGGCCAAAGGAAAGGGCTGGTGTACCTTACTTGCTCTGTGTTATTTGTCCCCACACTTTCAGGTGTTTGCTGTTAGTTTAGTTCTAAAGAACTCAAGCTGATAGTTTATATGACGTTCGTCCAATTGCGGAGTAGATACGCTGTAATATAGGGATGAAGGTAACGGGCTAATAGGTTATGGAACCGGACAGATTGGTAAAAGGGAAGTATCGCTGTTATCTCTAGCTTCTTCCACATACCACACGACAGGAATAGTATTATTATTATTATTATTACTTTTAGGTTTAATTGTTTTTATCACTTTCAAAGATAGAGGAAAATTTGTTCCTGTCTATGCAATAAAGGCATGTAAGGGGAAACAAAATTTCAGCTCCACTTATTCTTTTCTTCGGTACTAAATTGTAATGAGGGGTCAACCCTAAGTCTTGGCCGCTTTACCCCCCCCCCACCCGGAGTAGAACCCGGGTACCCAATGCACAGGAAGCTGGATGGGCCCCAGAGCCGGTCTGGACTTTGCGGAAAAGAGAAAAGTATTTCGCCCCTACCAGGATATGAACCCGAAGGGTCCAGCCCGTAATTTATTCTTCATATCGACTTTCTAGTCACTATATACTCTGGCCGCTCAATGCCCTGCAATTTGGATTATGAAAGTGTCTCAGTATCGGGGAGCTTTGCAGTTGACGTTCAAAAGTTAGGCCCCACATTTTTTTTATATTAACACTGGAAATTTGTGTTTGAACCCCCAAAATGAGATTCAGAGTTAGAGATGTTTCAGTCCGTCCAAGTAAATTTTTCCAAGCCGTTAAATCTGCTTGTTTCTAATCACCGTCACATGACGAGTCATCTTCAACAATTTAACTGCGTACATATTTTTTGTGGGGGTACCCAGTGGTGCAGTTGGCTGTGGCACTGCGCTACGACCCGGAAGGCTGCGGGTTCGATTCCCGATGTTGTCAGTGTAAATTTTCATTGATATAATACTTCCGGCTGCAGTATGGTCCTGGGGTCGAACAGACTCTAACAGAAATAAATAAAAAGAAAATTACTTGGGGGTAAAGGCGGCCGGTTTAAAGGGTTGGCAACCTTACCAACTTCATGTGCCGATTTTCTTGAAATTTGGGTGCCTCAAACTTCTGGAGAATCTCAGGGCCTGTGCAGGCCTGTACAGGGATGGTCGAACTTGTACATATTTGTTTATTGTCTTGTAGGTAATATTGCATAACCTAACAAAAGTTATTACATGAGACATGTCAGGTTTTCAGGGACATGTGTTTGAACACTCGCGCTTGTATTGTCGGTATGGCGCCTTTAAATTTTGTAGGCAGTTAAGAAAAGAAAAAGCCTCAAACAGCACACTAACCTAACTGTTTATTGTAACTTCAGCCACTTTAGCAGGGATGCCAACGTACTGTAAAAATTCATGCCAGTTAAGAATTACCTGGAGAAGCAATAGAACTCATGCCACACCTTTCGTTGTTTTTGATTCTCAAAATTCTGAATTTTGATATGAACATTGCAAATAACTCCATGGCGCAGGGTCCTTCCTGAGAAGCTAAAGTTTCCTTAGCTGGTCAAGAAATTACCCGCAATTTACAGAATCTCTGTGTTCATTTCCCTCTTAACAAGTGCTAATGTTGAAGAATAAAAGACCAACATTCATTTTATCGCCTTGCAATACAATATCAATATTTGTTTAAACCCAACAAATCGCACAATATACGTAAAAGTTTAAAATCATATTTTTAAGTTCCACATTAAAACATATTATGTTATGGACCAAGGACACCACCAGGGCATCCATAGGGTGTGATAAGCATAAACCAGACTCCATAGGCATCACCTGAATAAGCATGCTACCAGATAACCTATATAAATAACTTGTTTCAGTAACTTCACTCTCGATATAGTGCATACTTCCTGAGGATGATCCCGTATGGGGATCGAAACATGTAGCAGGAATATAAATATGTTTTAATGTGAAACTTAAAAATGTGATTTTAATGTTTTACGCATATTGTGCCAATTTGTTGGTTTTAAACAAGTAGCAATAAAACACCAACTTGATGTCACTTCTTATTTTATTTCACTTCTTATGTGCTCAATATATTTCAGGTATTAATACATCCATCATCAGGAGCTTGCGATATATTCTGTCGAATTACCACATTGGTCGTATTGTTCTTGGTTCGATGTGTTCGGTGTGGTTGGGTTGGGTTGGGGTGGTAACCGTGTTGAAGGCTGAAGCTTCTCCAACACACATCGAACCAAGAACAATACGACCGATGTGGTAATTCGACAGAATATATCGCAAGCTCCTGATGATGGATATATTAATGTCCGAAACATGTTGAGCACATAAGAAGTGAAATAAAATATCAAGTGACACCAAGTTGGTCTCTTATTCTTCAACTATCACAATGATGCACGGTCCAATATACATAAGAAGGACTAATGTCTCAATCTAACACCATTTAAAATTAATCCAGCGCAAAATATCACACAAATTTCTCTAACACTCATTTTGATATTTGTCTATGCTTTGATCTTTTAAGCGGGTCCGTTCCTTTCTTTAGTTTTTTTTTTTTAAGGTACCTGCATTTTAAGTATCAGTAAAATATTTGGTGTTTTAAAACTGGTTCATGTTTGACCGTGTAGGTCGTTAAATTGCTGTAAATAGAGACCACACAATTAGACCGATATAATTGCTAATACCGTAACTGTTCCAACAGGTTTTGTTTTGCTTTTTTTTGTTTAGTTTTGTTTGGTCTATCGTCTCAACTAACACGTACAACCGAAGTCGCAGAATCTGAGAATTATCACAAAAAATATCAGATGTCTTCGGTCACCGCTTGCATAAACCGATCAGTTGTGTTGAGGGCTAAATTTCTACATAAAAGTATAAATCAGCAGCGAGATGAGAAAATTAGGAAAGGAGAATATATCATTTTACTCTTCAACAAATAACGCTGCTATATTTGTTCTAAGCAATTCTCAATACGCAAGAATACCCGGCGAATCTTTATGTGCGTCATCCCCGTTGTGTGATATACAATTAGTATGGCGATATATAAAAATACACATACCATGATAACACGCAATAATATGGAGAGCTCTCCAAAACACCCATTACCAATAAGTAGCATGTAATATAGCCTACTCTATGTTCGTGATACAACCTGATGATGGCCCAGGAATAGGGCCGAAACATGTAGTTGTAAACCTTCCAATAATTAGCCAATAAAATATTTGTGTTTGACGGTAAGTGCCACGCACACATATTGCCATACTAATAATACTCGGCGAAATTTCGCAGAAAGTACGGACCGATATACACGGACAATATGAAAGCGCTTTAGGAAAGTTACTTACTTACTTACTTACTCCATGGTACAGAGTCCTTCTTGAGAAGCAAACTGGTTTGCATTTAGTCAAGAAATTCCTCGCATTTCACGGAACCCGAAGGTTCATTACCGCACTCACAAGCGTCCGCCACCTGTCTCTATCCTGGGCCAGCCCAATCCAGTCTATATACCCACATCCCACCTCCTGGAGATCCATCCTAAT
>Ga0131853_10016139_pt1:0-10000 | contig 13643 bp, 2 predicted proteins | sample TergutLab28metaG_FD_92764 | JGI IMG/M metagenome (GOLD analysis project Ga0131853, IMG submission 92764) | Labiotermes labralis P1 segment gut microbial communities from Petit-Saut dam, French Guiana - Lab288 P1 (version 2) (version 2) | ecosystem: Host-associated > Arthropoda: Insects >... | reverse complement strand
CATGTGGCCTGCAGCCAAACACTAGCTATGTATAAGTTAAGCAGAGGCGGACTGGACGACCGGGTTTGGTTCCCGGTAAGGGCATAAAATTTTTCTCGATACCACAGCACTCAAACTACATACGAGAAAATCCCAGCCTATTATCCAAAGGGAATCGATGTTTAGGCACTGTTCACTGTAAGTTGTATCAATACTGTAGTCATCTGGGTTATAACAGTGTGTAGTTTGGTAGTGGCACCAACGTTTTCAACGGTAAGGTCAGTTGGTCATTAGTATTTCGGAGAAATGTGCTGTACCCTGAAATTAACAGCGTGTTGCTCCGAAAGGTTTGTTTGCATATACCAGAATATAGAGTGTTAAAACCCAGAATACTACAACGTGCATGGTTACCACCACGGAAACATCACAACTTTAACCTTTTGGCGCCGGAATTATTTTTTTAATTTTAGCACACCCTGTATATAAAATGTGAATAATACAGGAACCAAACAAGTTAGATTTATGAAACAAACTGCATTTTGAAGAGAAAAAACGGACAGTACATACAATGTTTAAAATATTCAGTACCTATATTTGTTGAATGAATATATAAAATGAAACTTTAGAGGTTAGCGGTGCGGTACGACCACTATAGATGACATTAGGCGTCAAAAATTTAACATAGGTATACTGCATGTACATTAAACTTCATAACTTCAGTGGACACGGTAAATGAAATTTCGAGTTCCATAAACGGTAAGAATTTTTGACAAGATCAGCAACTGCTGCATTTCGAAGTTACACGTATGTGAGACTAAACACACAGAATCTTTGCAGGTAGACCCCCCTCATTCTCTTGACTCCTTACTGACACATTATATGGCGTGTCCCAATAAGAGCGCAATATTTAATTTTGTAATACATTTTTCACAATAATAACGTAACGTGTTGTGTAGTTTTTTTTTTAGCTCACGGTTCCGTGCATCACAATTCAGTGTTAATAAAAATCCAACCAGATGCAACAGTATGCAGATATTTATTCACTGCAAAGTTTTTAGTACTCCTGATGATGAGTGCTGTGACACCCGAAACATGTAGATTGACTTTGCAGTGAATAAATAAATATCTGGATACTGTTGCATTGGTTGGATTTTTATTAATATCGCGTTGTTTAGTGTAGCGTTCCATGGCTACTAATCGCAAATATGACAAATGACAGATGTTAAAGTTTCAGTGCCGCCAACCTAATAGAACGACAATGGCGCGCGCTTAAAATCTTGCGCTCATGTTGCGATAACCTATAGACGAATGAATACGTAAATACTGGGCTGAGTCCGTCACTCACATCCTCAGCTTCCCAGCAAGTTTCAGTGACGTAGTCAGTGACGTCAGGACACGTCTCGAAATTCCATACACTGCGGCAAGAAACCAGTCGGTCGTTCGACACAGAAGCGTAAGGAGTGTTTTCGTCGTGTGACCGGACTTACAAACTTCAGCAGTGCTGTGTCTGCAACGCCGCCCTGAAGAAAATAGGCGAAGGCAGCCAGGCGTTCTCTTGTAGTGGGTATGTGACATGACGTATCAGTTTCGGGTGTCTGTGAACATGTAAACGTCTTGGGGAGTGATTATTAGGCCATTTAACGTCATTGTTTCGACTATAGAAGATTAATGTCGAATGTTAATGGACAACCATGAAGGTGTAGCAGTGAACGATTTGGAAGTGGTTAAAAGGTGTTATCCTGGAGAGTCTGGAGGAAAATCAGGAAGAAGTTACGAATATTCGCGCAACGTAAAAATTCCGATGCGTTGGTTCTCTTTGTTTGCATAACGGATAGCCGGAATTTTTACGAAAAAAATAGTGTATTGAAAAAATGTGAATTTAATTTTTCTCTCCAATTTCTTTTCGCCACAATTTACGCGCCAATCATTATGTAGCGAATTATGCTTGAGTTGCACCAAGAAACGCTTGTAGGTTTTTATGTGAAGTGATCATTAATTTTACCAGATTTCAACTAAAATTGGAAGAGTCGGCAAATTTTAGTAAAATGCCTCATTTCAAAAGTACATGAAAATCAGTTGAGCTTCTCTAAAGGTGCCACGTGTGAACCACGTGACGAAGCGAATGACGCATTTGTGCAAACTGTAAATGCTAAAGCCCTGTATTCTCCGAACTACCAAGATAACACCGCGTGTAAGTAAATATTAAACAAAGCAGAAAAGTGAATTTCATGGCCCGAGATATTTCTCACACTGAAAAGTCAGATATCTTTTTTTCTCGTATTTGGTTAAATATTTACAATATTGAAAAAAGTTTCAAACGAAAACTACAAAACTTCGTTGGGTCTACGTTCTGCCATGTATCGATTTGTTCTTCGATGAGCCACTTTTGAGAAAATCGATAGAATGTTATTTTAGATTCATGTGCAGTAGTGTTACCTGTATTGAACAAGTATCAACAACAATTAACACCGTGAAGTTGTCCGGTTCAACACCAGTTTCAGGAATTCAGCTTACATATGGAGGTTTGCCTAGCTTCAATTGCATAAACGCTTCCAAAATCAACGTACAGCTCCTTATAATGTCATTTAGATATGATTCGAATAACTATAAGGATGAAATGAGGTAAGATGAGATGGGCGGAGAATGTGGCATGTATGGTTGGGAGAGATTAGAAAAGCGTACAAAATTTTGGTCGGGAAACGTGACATGAAGAGGCTTCTGTAAAAGCTGAGCCTAGACGGTAGAATAATGTTAAAATGGGTTTGGAGAACACAAAAATATAATTACAATCTTCAGAGAGAACATTCCATTGTGTTATGTAAGTATATAATAAAAAATAAGGTCAGCGAAACACTGACTTTGTTACTGTTTACAAAAGAGTGAGTTTCAGTAAAGGTGGGGAAATGATTCCGAAGTTGTAATTAGTATAAGATGGAAAGCTGTCAACCAATCAAAAAACTGAAGGATAAGAAGAAGAAGATGGCTGTGACAGATTATCTTATTTATACAACAGTTGTGATCAAAGATAAGTGCCCGGTACGGGTCAATCAGAATTCATTTGTATGAATATGATGCACACACAGTGTTTTAAAACTTGCCGGAAGTTTTAAGAAACCTTAGAACTTTGCATACGGTATGTACATAATTTGTTTGTATGAGTTACCTAATTATTTAAACTGCTGTCATATCCATGTTGAGAAACATACGATAAGTTACCTCTATCGCTAAGCGATTAAAGCGTATGGGGAATTGTTAAGGAATACGCCACTCATTTTGAACCACATAGAGGAGATCTCCGGCCGTTTTGCACGGGCTAATCGCGTGGTGACCTAAAGAATAGGTGGCTGTTTTGGCCGGGAAGAGGAAAATGCCTAGCCATGCTGGGAATCGAACCCCAGTGACAGAACTGTTCGGACTCATGCAGGAAATGCGTAGTCACATTTTTTTGTGTTTGCTACTGCCACATTTTATTTTCTGCAAATCATTGCGCTTCATATTTGGGGAAAGAGGGCCCGAGATCTTATTATTCACCTCTTTGCTCAGAACTATAGGGAACTGCAAGGAACCGGAAACCCCAAAGTTTCATCTGCTTTTCTCACCTTAAGTGGAATCTGATGGGGATAATAAAACTGAAATCGTTCTGGTAAAGCAGTAACTGTATATACCACGAGAGTTGACATTGTGCGATCGCATAGCGCCCGCCACAGTGTAGATAGAGTACGGGGACCGAATAACCGGCGGTTCAGCCGGACATCTGCCCAGGGCGCCGAGACTTTAGTGGAATAATCGGAAATCTGTTTCTGGTAAACTCAGGTTTTCTACATGCAAAGGAACTTCTCCCCAAATTATCCGCATTTGGGCACGCGCCCTCAAAAATATTCGCTAGTGCTGTCTTAGGATAAAAAATATTTGAAGAATATCACTTTGAACGGCACCAAACTATTAGATAGCCCGGGGCGCCTACGTCTTCCGGGCCGTCCCTGGTTATGTATATTGTACAATTTTCATAATAAAGCGCGAATATGTCCAAAACAGCATTAACCGGTTGTGTGTGAAGCATGAACTGAATATTAATGTATTAATTGAACTTCTTCTGATATGTGGTAGACAGAGTGGAACTGGGACAGGCTTCTAGCAGAGTACTTTCGTTTTCCCTCATCAGGAACATTTCACTAGTATTTCGTATCCATTTTCGTCTTAAAACTACTGTTATCACGACAAGCGAACGAAACCATGGAACCATCGGAAATGACAAAAGACCTTCGAAATCGGGATCGTTGTATAGAAAAGAACTTTCCTTTCGGGTTTCAAACCATTATTCTTCAGCCCATCTAGCAGATTACTGTAGCAGAGACGCTCTAGATGGACAGTCCATGCGTATCGAGTTGGAATTTTGAAATACTCATAGTTAATTTCTGTCCTGTTGAGATTCTCGATAGCTTTCTGTAGTCTCAAAAAATGTGGGAAAGGCGTCTTAAAAGGTACAACAACGCCTTCCTTCTTAATCCTTACCTACTCGCCATTCATGATCATTTGGATGTTCAAAAGCAATAGCTGCTTCGTTCGGTCCGCCTGCATTTATTTGGTTCGGTTCTACTGCCCAAAGGCGACAGAACAATTGTAGGACCTAGGCGTAGATGGGAGAAAATAAAATTGATCTTGTGGAAGGTGGGCAGAAGGATGTGGACTGGATCATGTGGCTTACGATAGGCACAAGTGGGGAGTTCTTCTGAACACGGTAATCGGGGAAATTCTCTAGGAGTTTGGTAACTGTTAGCTTCTCAAGGAGTTGGGGCTGTACATTTTATATTTTCGCGCACATCACACTGGCAGAGACAGGCGCGCCCATGTCGGGCAGCCGCGTAGTTCTGTAGAGGATGAAGTTATTCCGATTGCTGAACAACTGATTAACCTTTTGACGCCTAATGTCAACTATAGTGGTCGTACCGCACGGCTAACCTCTAAAGTTGCATTTTATTTATTTATTCAACAAATATAGGTACTGAATATTTTAAACGTGGTATATAATCTCCGTTTTTTCTCCTCAAAATGCAGTTTGTTTCATAATTCTAACGTATTTGGTTTCTATTATTCACATTTTGTATACAGGGTGTGCTAAAATTTAAAAAAATAATTCCGGCGCCAAAAGGTTAAGCACGAGCAATACTGGGCAGACAGCTCCGCCGTAGACTAGTGTTGTTTACTGCAGGCTTGCCGTACATGTATTTTATACCCCGTTCTGTACATAACAATAGCAAGTGTTCCCAGAACGTCCTGGTGGGGTCATCTGTTCTAAATACGCGCATGAACCCTCTTGACCATGTTTCGAGGAACAGTAGACATAACATAGACTAGAGTGTTATACTGAGGTAAGGTATTATAAATGGATAATTCTGTATTACGTAGTTCCGTATGTCATGTATACAGTGTGAGCTGGTTGTTCCTAGGGGCGGATTTACCGTGAAGTTAATGAAACTTAAACCCCTCACTTGTACGCGCACATTCCAAAGCCCTGGGGGCTCTAGATATTCAATTTCTCACCTAATTTTCTATCCTTTTCTTAAAGGGGCCCCAACAATTGTATTTGCTTCAGGCTCCACAAAACCTGGATCCGCCTCAGATTGTTACTTATACTTCATTACGGCCTTTGTTCACATACCAGATTTTTGCAAAATTAATTATACGCGTAGTTCCGAAAAATGCAACATTTCAGCGCTCACAAGCCTGATAACAAGTGCAAGGACTTCTTTCGAACGCTTCCAATTTCCGGAAGGTAAAGGCAGAGTTATCACTGTTTACGCCATAAAGGCGTATGGGAGAGTGAAGGTAAGCTCCTTTCATTCTGATCCACTGCACTAGTTGGAGGTGAGCAGTTAGCATGTCTTCATTTCATTTTTCCCACGCTTAACCCCTACTCATTCTCACACGACGTGCGCGAAGATGGGCCAATGTATGTAGCACGGGGGAATGATAAATTCGGCTGCTTGAAGAAGAATAAGAACAAGAAGAAACAGGGACTAGTGAAAGGCACAGCATCTATTATTACGCGGGTAAACAGATAATTTACTGCCCTGAATTTTCCCAGGCTATGCCCGCTCGTCCTTCTGGTAAAGATAGGCTGGAGTCAAGACAGAGCATTGAGAAGTGAAGATGGTAAAGTGATGTAAAGTAATTATTGAAATGTGCGGCAGAATAAAGAAGTGGAACACTTGGACTGAATGTTGTGTTTGGAGGGATGCACTATGCTGAAATTATGATAGCGTGGAGAGAGCTGGTGAGCGGTGTTTTGGCGGGAATTTTGAAGTTAGTGCTGGGAGCCTTGCATAAGAAGACTGCATTGCATCGTGGATTTTCGGTGCCAATTCAGCATTTGCTGTAAGGGAAAAGGCGGAAATGCACTGCGGTGGCCAGTCGCAAGACCCTTCGGAACCAGCAGTCGGGCATTCCAACGTGTGCCATTTTTGGCAGTCCGTATTCGTGCCGTAGTTTTGTTTTTACAACGTACGGATGTTTTGCATAGACTTCTTTGCTTGACCTTTTGGATGCGGAAGTAATAAAGGGGTTTAAGTTATACAGAGTGCATAGCATAAAGCAAAACCCGTTCGTAGCTGCGTTGTTCTTCTATACTCAGTCCCACTGTTATTACAAATTGTGAGATATTGCTTGTTGACGTTTTTTCTTGTGCATCTTATCTTTCTTCGGAGTATCGACTTTCCAGCTTTGGGAATTAGCTCACGTGCCCGCTGTGACCTGGAACTCTGTGGATACCTTCCGAAGGCTGGTACTGAAGTGAAATCTTCGAACTGCTCTTCCAAATTTTTGTGGGGGTTGTGTATAAAGATTTTTGAGGGGCGTTATGTAGGTAATCTGTGCTGTCTGTCCGACAAATTCTTCATGGTTAGTACTGGATTACGTCTTCCTGTTTATTTGCGTTACGTTCTTGCTAGTGTGCCATAAAGCATGGTTGTCTTAGGGATCTGGAGCGATACTATTGCCCTAATTACTGATTTTGGCAAATTTTACTTTCATGCTCTGTGATCGCTAGAATATTGAAGCGATTCTTATTAATGATATTCCCATATGTAGCTATTAATACCCTGAGGCCTTTATTTTGAAATGTCTGTAATGTATTGCTGCCAGTCTTGGCAGCATACACCCAGGCAGGGGAAGCGTATGTCAGTGTAGATCGGAGAAGGGATTCATACATGTTGCCCAATTGCATGCCAGTGGTGGAGGATTTTTTAGTGAGGGGTGAATATGCCTCAGTCCGAACTTTTCATTACGTAGAAGGCAGGAAATGAGTGTCTTGTGAATGAGGGCTACCCCTAAGTATTATGTTTGACTGGTACAGTGTATTTTCAGTGCAAATTTTATGTGGCTGAATATCGCGACGGCAATCTTTTAGAAAATAATATAATATTGGATTTGTTACTACTAATGCTAATTCTGCACTTCGGGAACCGGGGTTACAAGAGCCCTGTTGCTTTATTTAGTTTAGCCGTCACCATCGGGTAGGCACGGTGTGTGTTTTGATTATTACTGCCTGAAGTTCATCTAAATGTTTCATAATGATTCACCTCTGTCTCACAGAAAACAGTGTGCATTACAAAAACTAAACAATTAGTGATTTTAATGCTGTTTGGGAAAGTAAGCGTCGGTTCTGTGAGAATAGTATGAAATGCCCAGATATGTTCTCCGGGCAAAATGCAGAGTGTTTGAATGTCAAGTCAGATGACACGTGCACTTGGCGAAGTGAATTCATGAGGCTGTGTGTAGAGGGAGTACCGGTGACAGCAGGACAACGGGAGTAGGCCTGCTTGGTTACTAACAGAAACACAACAAGGCATTTTGTTGTTGCAGGTCGCCAGAGGTCAGTAGCTGGTCACGCGATGGACAGCCTCACTCAGGTAAGATACGGAATGTGGTTCCCGTCGCAATCTCCGTATGTGGATCGCACAACCTACATACCAAGTTTGAATTTAACTAGCGAGACACACAAGCATGTACTATTGTAGACGAGTCTAACATTCATAACAGACTCAGAACAAGATAGTAAACATGACTAGAATACCAAAATGTTGGCCAGGATGAAGCCCATTCGGACCCCGACTTTCAAATATTTCTCCATACTATCTGTTATAAAATCCTTGACAAGCTAACAGTCGCTTATCTAAGTAACAAATTTTATATAATTTGAAGGTTCATAACCTAACCAAAGCCAGCTGAGTGATGTTCAACACAACTTGATATGCAGGACATTATATGCAGCAGTATGTATGCCGACTGAGGTTACATACTTTATCTTTGCCTACCTTGTGGCTGAGGCTTTTAAACTGTTAGTGTTAGGCATTCTTAGACATAAGTGTTTCGACGTTGATAGATGCTTCACCTTCATTGCCTGGTTATGGTACCTTGTGTGCACGTGTGTAGCATATTATTACTGTCACTTTGCTGTACACGTTGGCTAATGGCTTGTCATCATCTTAGACCATTTTTTTCACTAGTTTATCTAAAATATTACACATAAACCCACAGCTCCATCAGTTGCCCGCCCGCCTACAGAATATCTGCACACGGCATATTGAAGAAGTGAAGAACTCTAAGGAGAATTACGACAAGTAGATTCGGCAGAATCTACAGTGCTTAATATGGAACGGTTATATAAAAAAAGAGGCTCCACTTAGACACAGTTTGATTCTCAGAGTGTACGGCATTCAGACTAAATGTTCAGACGAGTAGCCCGTTCCATACACATGTAGTGTACAATAGGGTTTTGTCCAACTGCGTCTTTTTTCCTTATGTTGTTGATTGGCAAAAAGGGACGCCGTCCATCCAAAGCTGACGGCACAAAAGACACAAGTAAGGATAACGTTAACCTGGCACAAGCAGCGACGTTACAAAGCGTGTAAACAAATTTGAATTGCGATGCATATGAAACTTTAAAGACTTAAATTAACCTGAATTACATACAAAGATTCGGACTAAAATAAATTTGTTGACTTGGGCGACACAACATTTTTGTTGGTAAAGAAATACCCTTTTTCAATAAATAGTTACATGTTTCGGCTTATATACCAAAGCCATTATCAAGCGTTTTAAGCACAAGCCTTATATCGCATCAAAGGTAAAGGTAAAGCGATCCCGTTACAGGCCTGGAGTGGCCCAGAGTGTTCCAGGAAGTTAAGGTTCCCAGATTTCATGACAACGGCACAGGATGGTGGTAGGTTGTCGGCCTTACGCACCGGCCGCCTTCACCCCCAGGAAATACTCCAGGTACTCATTTCTATTAGAGGCTGAGTCGACCCCAGGGCCATAGTGCAATCGGAAGGGTTTTATGTCAATGGAAAATCCACTGACACCACCTGGGATCGAACCAGCGACCTTCCGAATTGTAGCACAGCACCTTAACCACTGTGCTACCGCGGTCCCCATTTGTATAGCATCACGGTCTCACAAATTACAAAATTATATTTATATCTATTATTATTTCTGGTTTAGCTTTCAGCTATTATATTGTGCGTATTACATGACACTGCCCGTACGTATTAGTTAAAATTACATAACCTTTATAAAATCGTACAAAATCCTTTTTTCTTGAACTTTAAAAAGCGTATTTGGCTTATTAGATTTTCCTTTCTATGTATTTTTTTTTATGGCGCGACAGCCTCTAATGGGTCAGGGCCTCTTCCATTGTCGAGGCTACACAATCACACTCAGACACACCACACTCGGTGCCTCTGGACGAGTGATCAGTCCGTCACAACACATACCATTCACAAATGAACATTTGGTTATTATTCACTGTAAACTTCTAGTCTCGTTAATTGTACTGTGGTTTGGATACAAATCTGTTATCTCCTCCGTGTTCACTCCTGCTATGTAATTTCTTTTGATATATAAGCAGACCTACATTTTACATTCATTGTTCCGTGCATCATTGTAATTCTTTAAAATAACCAACACGATGTCACTTGTAGACTATCCTTTATTTTCATGGGTAGTCGTCATTCACTCTCTACAT
>Ga0131853_10016136_pt1 | contig 13644 bp, 14 predicted proteins | sample TergutLab28metaG_FD_92764 | JGI IMG/M metagenome (GOLD analysis project Ga0131853, IMG submission 92764) | Labiotermes labralis P1 segment gut microbial communities from Petit-Saut dam, French Guiana - Lab288 P1 (version 2) (version 2) | ecosystem: Host-associated > Arthropoda: Insects >... | reverse complement strand
TTTAACAAATCAAAATTCTATTGAGGAAGAAATTAAGAGCAGATTGAGGTCAGGAAATGCTTGCTATCATTCGGTGCAGAACCTTTTGTCTTCCAGGTTGCTATCCAAAAATTTAAAGATCAACGTATATAGAACTATAATTTTGCCTGTTGTTTTGTATGGGTGTGAAGCTTGGTCGCTGACTTTGTGGGAGGAAAGGAAGCTGAGGGTGTTTGAGAACATGGTGTTGAGGAGAATATTTGGACCTAGGAGGGATGAGGTAACAGGGGAATGGAGGAGACTGCATAACGAGGAGCTAAATGATTTGTACTCCTCACCCAATATTGTGCGGGTGATAAAATCGAGAAGAATGAGATGGGCTGGGCATGTGGCGCCTAGAGGTGAGGAGAGGGGGGTATATAGGGTCTTGCTGTGGAAACCAGAGGGAAGGAGATCACTGGGGAGACCTAGGCGTAGATGGGTGGATAATATTAGGATGGATCTTCAGGAGGTAGGATGTGGGTATATGAACTGGATTGGGCTGGCCCAGGATAGAGACACGTGGCGGACAATTGTGAGTGCGGTAATGAACCTTCGGGTTCCGGGAAATGCGGGGAATTTCTTGACTAGCTGCAAACCAGTTAGCTTCTCAAGAAGGACTCTGCACCATGGAGTAAGTAAGCAACTGCGGGAACGCTTCGTGATTTGATGTTTCCATAGCATTCATGGTGAGGATTTTGGTGTGACATGTTACGCTGTGTAGCGGGTAATTAAATCTTTATCGACGTTCATGTTCGTGGTTTGGTTGAGTCCGGATGGATCTACCAGCTGTTCACAAGGAGGTGCTACGTTCCTTCGAAAGGTTGGAACATGCAAGCTCTCATGACGCGTTACATCACATAACAATCTGGCGCGCTGTAACACAGATTATCTAGCCCTGTAACATCCATGCATGTGAAGATCGATTTCCGGCGGAAGCGCTCGTCCTAGTATGCGCGAGCAACAGCAAATTCGATTCGTAATGTTTCGTGTCGTTAGTACCTGTCGGTGTACTGATTTGGGTTGTGTCGTGAATGTTTTTGTGTATGACTGTTTTACGAGAATTGTGAAGTTTTGTCCATTTATGCCATCGTCTGTGGTTACTGGGTTCAACTATAAGTGATCCTGCTATTTCAGCGAGATAGTTCGAATAAATAAAAGTGTTTCTCAATATATTTGTGTGAATAGCGAATGCACGCAGTGTGGTGCTATGTTATGGTGGTACATATTTGTATCGATGTGCCATAAGACGCTTGGCTTTGGTGTACTGAATATTCTGCTGATTTTTAGTGCTGGATGTGGGTAATTAAACACCGGCGTAAACACGTTACCCATGTGAAACAGAAGTTAAATACTATCCTTCGCCGAAGACTGCGAGTTGACAGAATCAAATTTTGGTAGGGCCAAGATGGCTTCGAACCAAAGCCAGGGAAAATTATCGAAACCACCTCAACTTGAGGAAGTGCAGTCAACAGACTACCAGTCTTTAGACAAGTCATCTAGTAACACATTAAAGGTATTGTCAAGTCTCTCAGAAGTTAATCGTTCATAGTGGTCTACAGTGGCTGCTTTATCGAAGGGAGTTTTTCTTTGCTTGTATGCGCGTTGGACATCTGATAAACTGGCAATAGTTCTCACATTTTTTATGTATTTTCCAGGCAGGGTTATGTGCGTGTATTGTTTATGTATTCCAGATGGCGGGGCTTATTTGTTCAATCTTTTTTATCTTAAACTTAAGTGGCACATGACATACATAACACGCCTGTCTTCCAACATATTTTGTTGTCACGTTGCAAAGATATGTGTGTAGGAATGACTGTACTAACGATATGACAACTATTGGTCTTAGGTGACATTGTCCCATTGTGTTTATTTTACCATCCAATAAACAGAACTATATAAATCTTGTATATTGATTTTTATTCGATGCTACGACATGTTTCCGGCTGTCCACTTCAGCCATTGTCAGGTAGGACACTTGTTCACAAAAAGAATAAAAGTGAGATGCCTCACCCTACAAACAGTGGGTGTGAAGTTATTGTAAAATAATTGTAATAACTGTTATACTGAAAACTTCTTTGTACACACAGTGGTTATAAGTTACTATTATTGTTTGACAGTAACTTTATACTCACTGATTGTAAGGAAAGACTTCACCCTTTTACTTGTTTTGTGAACCAGTGTCCTACCTGATGATGGCTGAAGTGGATAGCTGGAACATGTAGTAGTGTCAAACAGACACCAATATGCAGGGTATGTGTAGTTGTGTTTATCAGACAGTAAAATAAACACCTGATTAACTGCTGTTGGAATTGATTTATAGTAAATCCTGCGAGATACATTGAAGTACATTTCATTATTGATGCTGTAATGTTTTGGGTTTTAATTTACAAGACATTTGGAATGGGAGGGGGGGGGATTATTACTGTAAAATATCTGTTTTGGGTTTTCCCATAAGTAAGCAACATTGACATTCAAACAGTGCATTCCCAGGTTTAAGTACTTGCGAGTTATTAATGATTAAGAAACGTAGCCCAGAATGTTGCTCACCAAATTCAGTGTACCATAAAATGTTGGAATTTGATTATTATCTGGAAAAACTTGAAGAAATAATCTTAGCAAGTAACCAACTTAATGGATAAATTCTTGTTTTATAAGTCGCTGTCCATTGCACGGGATGGTCACCTACAGGTGTGATGATACCAGATGGCGTATAATACAATTTTGACCTCCTGATGATGAGCACAACAGTGCTCAAAACATGTAGAGACATATAATAAACTTGTTATAAAACAAGAATTTGTGCATTAAGTTGGTTAATTACAAAGATTATACTGAGATAACGGTCAGCAAAACATAAAAAAATTGAAGGAATACTTTAGTGATAATTGTTTTGAATGTTTGGCTGATCGTATTTTTCTTCTTTTTGTTTGCATAATTACTGGCCAGGAGGTTTTCTCATTGCAAGGCTAGAGATTTTGTGTATTTGGATTCTATTTGTTTTGTTGGCACAATTAAGTCCTTTAATCTGTGTATCAAGTATCTGTAACATATTGTTTCTCTATATATGTGTGTGTGTGTATACACACACACACACACACACACACATATATATATATATATATATATATATTTCAAGACATTGGTTTCAATTGTATTGAATTATGGTTAATCTTGGCTATGTACATAATATTTCTTTGCTATGCATAAATTTTAAAGACTAAGAGGTTAAAAAGGCTTTTTTTTTCTTTCATTAGTCCCTTTGGTACTTATATAGTTTAGTATTTTGTGTGTCTATATTGTTGTCATTCCGTAAGTCAATGTTTTCTTGTATCAGAAGGCGGAATCATTGCGACAGAGTTAACTAGATGCAGATGTTGTTTGTATGTCTGCTCTCTCAGCAGTCGGGGTCATTCATTCGTTGCATAGTCTGTCTTGTGACAGGTCCGTGGCTTCTTCCTCGGTGAGTTCTCCAGAGAGTGTGATTTAGTGCTTCCTCTCTCAAGTTCCAGTATTTTCTCTTTTCTTTAAGATCATCCATTATCTGCTCATGTCTTCTTCCTCATCTTTTCTGTTATTTCTGTAATAACTTGTTTTAAAAGGCAGTTCCTAAGGTGTGACCAGTCAAGTTGGCCTTCCTTCATTCTGTCGCAGTGGGCTGTTCCTTTCCTCCTTCACTGTCTGCAATGCATCGTCCCCAGCACCACATTTCAAAACGTACCATGTATTTCCAATTTATTTTCCAAAGTCCCCAAGTTTCAGCACTGTATAAAACCATGCTCCAATTAAATTGTATCATTAGTTTCTTCCTTAAATTTAAGGCCACTTTGCTGGTGAGTGTTCTTTGCCGCTTTTGTCATGGCAATCCCAAATTTGATTTCACATGTACATCTTACATCACCTGTTTTATCAGACTGCCCACATAGTTGAAATATTCCACATTCTCCAGTTGTTTTTGGTGTATCACAATCTTTACTGGGAATTGTTGCCTTAACATTCCAATTACTTTAGTGTTTAACAAGTTCCAATTATTGTCTTCCTATTTTGAAGTTTCCAAACTTAAAGAGCTTCCTAGGAGAGGTACTTGGTGTCTAAGTTGACTAGAATTGCTGTGACAAACAGCATCTTTGTGTTTACTCCTTCAGACCTCACATTCCTAGTGTCTCCTTGTTCCACTTGTACTTTAACACTGCTATCCATGTGCAGTTTGTTGGGCACTTGTCTTTTGCTCCAGTTGATACTAGTGTTTTCTTGGATATGCGTTAATTTTCCTGGAGTCTATGATTATGTTTATGTTACATTAATATTTTAGAATGTTTGGCCTGTGATGTATCAGTATACTGGTCTTTGGTATTTAGTTAAAAACAGCTCCTTTACTTGCCTAACTTTTGTCCCATACCACACATTTGCTGCATGCCCACTTTTTCCTGCCACAGACTACCAGTTGCCCTCACCATCATTGTTGCACTTGCGTGCACCAGTGAGTCTGTTCAGTTCACGTTTGGTTCTAGTGCACAGATGAAATGAAACTGCATTTAACATGTATGAGTAAAGGAACAGAAAAGGAAGATTTTGTTAGTTACAGCTCTGATCGAAGAGGAATTTGAAATGAAATGCAACATTTTTGTCGTTGCACCACACATTTTGAATTCTATGTAACTCACTCACCAACAAATGCACTATGTATTAACTTGGTTAAAAGTTTTAAATTTACATTAAAATACACAATAATATTGCTCCTACATGTTTCAGTCTTTAATGACCATCATCAGGAAGCTTTATCTGTGCCTAACTGAAGTTATATTTATGTTAAAACACTCCGTAAAATTACGTCGTTATATAAATTAGGTGATGTGGCAGCATGTTATGACGTTATATAAATTGGGTGATGTGGCAGCATGTCATTACATCGTTATATAAATTAGGTCATGTGGCAGCATGACATGCTGCCAAATAACCTAATTTACATAACGCCCATGCTGCCACATCACCTAATTTATATAACGACATAATTTTACCGAGTGTTGTAAATGTAACTTCAGTTAGGCACAGATAAAGCTCCCTGATGATGGTCATTAAAGACCGAAACATGTAGGAGCGATATTATTGCGTATTTTAATGTAAATTTAGAACTTTTAACCAAGTTAATAAATGGTGCATTTGTTGGTGAATGAACTACATAGAAGCACAACATTGTTGTGTTATTGTGGTACTTTGCTGTTCAGTGCAGTGGTCTCTACAGCTCATGCTCAAACAAAAATTGTGTGGCCTGTGGCCTTACACAATTCAAAACCTTCTGAAAGGGGACAGTGAATAAAGATTTCAGACTGATTGTGGACCAGTGCTTTTAGTGTTTCTTGTTTTGTCATATGAACAGTAAAAGTAATGCTTTGCCACAGTTCAGTAGATGGCTGAAATGCGGTATATTGTAAGCATATTTCCCATGTATATTATCAACATCCTTAGTTTATGTTATCCATTTTGTGCATTCTCATAATATTAAAGATCCTTTAATTATTTGACAGGAGCCATCCCGTTGTGTTGTAGTATAACCAAAATGATCGTTCAGTCAAAACACAACAATATATTCAATAATATGAATATATTATTGAATATATTAATTATTTGATAGGAGCCATCCTATTGTGTTGTATAACCAAAATGATCGTTCAGTCAAAGCACAACAGTATATTAAAAAATATATTCAATTCATATTATTGAATATATTGTTGTGTTTTTGACTGAATGATCATTGAATGTATTGTTGTGTTTTGACTGAATGATCATTTTGGTTATCGTTTAATGATGTCAACCAATGCACAATGTATATTCATTACGTATGTTTATTGTATTTCTCCCACATGTTTTGGTGTCACATTCAACACCATTCTACTGTGTAACACACAGAAAACTCCACACAAACAGGTCATTGGGTCTAGCTACTGGTTTTGCATACAATGGGCCCAATCCTAATTTGAAGAAGAACAGATAAACACATATTGTCATGGCAGTGCATAACCCATGAAAAAACAACAGCCAGTCACAGCCAACTGTACTCATATGTTCAATAAACATAGATTATCAAGTTTTTAACAAACAGCGCTTTGGCGCCACATCTGTAATTTTAACTTGTGTGTATTTTATAATTTTGCCTGTTGTTTTGTATGGGTGTGGAACTTGGTTGCTGATATTGCGGGAGGAAAGGAAGCTGAGGGTGTGTGAGAACATGGTGTTGAGGAGAATATTTGGACCTAGGAGGGATGAGGTAACAGGGGAATGAAGGAGATTGCATAACGAGGAGCTAAATGATTTGTACTCCTCACCCAATATTGTGCGGGTGATAAAATAGAGAAGAATGAGATGGGTTGGGCATGTGGCACATATGGGTGAGGAGAGGGGGATGTATAGGGTCTTGCTGGGGAAACCGGAGGGAAAGAGACCACTGGGGAGACCTAGGCATAGATGGGTGGATAATATTAGGACGGATCTGCAGGAGGTGGGATGTGGGTATATGAACTGGATTGGGCTGGTCCAGGATAGAGACAGGTGGCGGACACTTGTGAGTGCGGTAATGAACCTTCGGGTTCCCTGAAATGCAGGGAATTTCTTGACTAGCTGCAAACCAGTTAGCTTCTCAAGAAGGACTCTGCACCATGCAGTAAGTAAGTAAGTGTATTTAATAACTACAGTATATGGACAGTTAAAGATAGAGCAGTCCCATTACATGCCCGGAGAGGCCCAAAGGGTTCTAGGAAGTTAAGGTTCCCAGATTTCGTGACAACAGCAAAGGATGGTGGTAGGTTGTCAGCCTTACACACCAGCCGCCTTTACCCCAATGAAATATTCCTGGTACTCATTTCTTTTAGAGGCTGAGTCGACCCCAGGCCCATAGTGCGATCGGAAGGATTTCATGTGAATGAAAAATCCACTGACACCAGCTGGGATCGAAACAACGACCTTCTGATTTGTAGCACAGCACCTTAACCACTGTGCTACCGCGGTCCCCATATGGACAGTTGCCGTTTATAATTTATGACATTACTACTGTAGAACCATAATTAATAACTTCATAACAATATCTGGTTTTCAGTATAGGTCACAAAAGTTCTCCCTGATGATGGTCAATGTGACATTGAAACATGTCAGAGAAATACAATAAAGGTGTATAGTTATTAAACATTGTGAATTCATCTCAGTAATTAACCAACTTGATGCACAAAATTTTTCTTTTACAGTAAGTTTATTTCATGGGATTGTGGGTTAGGCGTCAGGTGGGTTATGACGTGTAGTATTTGAATGAAGGATGTCAAACATAGGATTATGCATTATCCCATGCATTTCAACCAGTCCTCTCTCAACCTGTGCATGGGACGGCCACCTATAGGGTAAGCACATTTTAACACCAGTCAAGTTGCATTTTCTGTAGATTCAACATCTAATGTAAAGTAAATAGACACCGCACAATCTTAATAACTAGACAAACACATCTTTTTTAGATAGGTAATGTAAATAGACGTCGTATTTTTAACAATTCTAACAACCGGACAAACAAAACCTTATAGATACAACAACTAATCAGCAATCTATATGATTTTATGACTAGATAGACTAAGCAAACCTAAATGTGAATAGACATAGTACCTTTCTGATAGGTTTAATAACTGGATAAACAAACCTCTACATGACATAACATGTTTATAGTAAGTAATACACAGTAATCACACCTGAAAAATTCACACATAAATTTTACTACTATTTGTTCATATTTATAGAATTGTATTTTAGTAATTTAAGACCACTCACTTGTTTCAGTGTGATGATACCAGAGGCTGTGTAATGTAATTTTGACCTCCTGATGATGAGCACATGTGCTGGAAACATTAGAGGCATGAAATAAACTTATTGTAAAACAAAAATTTTGTGCATCAAGTTGGTTAATTACTGAGATAAATATACTGAGATGTACGGTCAGCAAAACATCAAAAATTGTGAATTCAGTTGATGTAATTAAAGGATCCACAGTTGTGATTGACGGTGCATTTTTTCGTTATTTGTGGTCAAATTCTCATGGCTGAGGCTGTATTCAATCCCAGGGTTGGTCATGTGACATGTGATGGAATTAAGGTGTACAGGAGCAGGATATTCTTTGGCTTTTTCAGTTGTCTTCAGTTGGTATCATTCCATGAATCCTAGTTATTCATTTATCTTCCATTGACACTCTACTGGAAGTTAACAAGAAGGGTGACAGATTTTAAAGGTGTGTACTAAGCACTCCAATGAGCAAAAACATCCCAGTCAACATACGTCTAAACACCAGTTCCTGCTGAGAGATATGGGCCATGATCTTGTTATCTCTGCAGCAGATGCTCTATGTTGCTCACTTGCAAGTCAACACAGCTTTCAGCTCCTTTTCTCACAGAAGTGCCTACTCTTTCCAATATTCCTGGTTTCACTTTACCCTTGTGACTGACTCTGTCTACTCGTTGCTGTAGCAATTCTAAGTCACTGATTGGCTCTGCATACGCTAGATTCTTTAGGTGTCCACGCAGCCAACAGTCCAGTTGATGGTGACATCCTGCGAGTCTCAAACCCTTTCTTTGAACAACAGGTGTAAATGCTTAGTCTAGATGCTGACAGCATTACTAAATAAACTTTCAAAAGAAACCATTCAGAATGATTGCATTTATTGCCGTGTATTGAGGTGTGATCGTAAATATGTGTGTGGTTCATACTTGTTCGTTGACTTTCATATCTTAACGTGCTATGACTGAAGTGTCTTATAATCTTTGGTGGTCTTTATAGTCATTTTTTTTGTATATCTTGTCTGTCAGCAGCTTACTTTTGCTAACTACAGTGTTCTGACCTCCATAATTCTTGGAGTAAAGGGACATGGAATTTCAAATTATTTATGCCGATTGCTATTATGTTTTTGGTTTTGTTTGAGGTTGTGGGTAACATTTGGTCTTTTCCTGAAGGTTCTTAGAAATGCTTGGATTGGTTGTACTTTGTATGCATGTCTTTTTATTTGTGTTCCTTACTGGATTGTGTTCCACACAAGCAAGGCTGTATGTGTGCATTCTTCTGTGGTTGTGTTATTCTGTGTAGGGTAATAATGGAGAGATCTCCTGTTCAAAGAATTTTACCAGCTTTATGAAAGATACATAGTTTCATAAGTTGATGCTAAAGTGGAAGAGGCTGAAACCATAAAACTGGGAAAGATGGGTTCACACCCATCTACATATACTGTGATATCGACAGGGGGGGCAATTACTGGCCTGATGGCTTTCGTGAAACACAAGTATACAGAAAACTCTTCTGACAGAAAGCCACTCTCACTGTAAGAGTACCTACTGGTGTTTAACATGAGCTGCACTGGTTACGTTCCAAATGTCCCAGTGATAGTTTAATAAAATGGCAGACATGATAAGAGTTGGGCTAATGCTGGGAGAGATATATGGCGACGGGGTAGTTTATATTGATTATCTGTAGATAAACTTCAGTTATTTCCTCATTCTTTGGGATTTTATGTTTTTACAGTTTTCTGTATTTTCAGAGTTTTTAATCAAAGTTGTCAAGTAGGTTTTGATCCACTGTAAATTTGTCAGTAACTGCAAATCATTTTGTGAGTATATTCAAGAAACTGACTCTGGTATCAGAGGCTCAGAGCTAAGGAAGATGGGTGGATTGACTCATGCCCTATTTATGCCTTGTGCTGTGAGGAATTTCCCTTAGAACAGACCATGTGAAAGATGAAAATTAAAAATTTGGATCTTAATGGCTGTCTATGAGCAGGTGAATGAAGCTTTGCATTTTTGTAACACTTGCCAAACAAACTATGCTACTGTATGCATCATTGTGTGGGCCGGGATAGCTCAGTTGGCATAGTGACTCGTTGCGTGCTGGACGGTCCGGGATTGAATCCCGATGGGGGCGAGATTTTCCGCACCCGTCCAGACCGGCCCTGGGGCCCACCCAGCCTCCTGTACAGTGAGTACCGGGTCTCTCCCTCGGGTAAAGCGGCCGGGGCGTGTCGTTGACCACCCACCACCATCCCTCGCCTAGGTTAAGGAAAGAGTAGAGATGTACCTCTACTCCCCCTCTGGGCTTTCGTGGCCCGTTCTAGTGTGAACTTTACTTTATGCATCATTGCGTTGTGACTGTATTGACATTTGTACAGAGTTTAATAGTTTATGAAATATATCCTGCTGTACGTTCGTGATGAACACAGTTGTTGAGAGAGATGAAATATTTTGACTTTGGATATTTCAATACTTGCGCGTACGGTACCAAGTTAAATGGCTCGCGTTGTATGACGATTTGGTGCAAGTGCTGCCCTCGTATGGCGTTTCCTGAAACAATAGTAGGCAGCGAGAACGAACGTGTGGTCCGTGAGCGCGTCCATTGCTTGTAAACATAATCTGTGTCAGTTGTGATGGTTGTGTGAATGTGTGAAGTAGTGTAGAAGGTGGCAGATTAGAAATGGCTTCTGAGGTTTTAATTATTTGAACACGGAAGATCTAAATTGGCTTATGTTGGCATATTCATTTCTGACCAGTGTACATAAGCTTACCTTAAGGCCGTTGACATATGTACATACCCTAAGAGACCGAAGTTTTTCTTAACCTCTAAGGACCAAAATGGCTGCTGAGCTGAATAGTCCAAAGGATTTGAGTCACGGAGTGTTAGCCAAATCGTCTCAAGGACAGAGTTTAAGTTTTGAACGATTAGACAAGTCGTCTAGTAATACGTTGAAGGTACGTCATTGTCTTACAACATTAACCGCGAAAATCTAATATTCCAACCTAACAGTTTTCGCCCAAGTCCATTGAGACCGATCACTGCGAACTGTAATTATTCTGCACCTGCAATATCAAGGAAAGGTCTGTCTACCAAGGAATCGTCCGATTCCTGGTAGGGGCAAGAGATTTTCCACAGTGTGCAGACCGACTCTGGGGTCCACCCAGCGTCCTGTGCGGTGAATACTGGGGTTCTGTTCCCGGTAGTGAAGCGGTCGGGGCGTGAAGCTGACCGTTCAATTCTGTTTAGTTCTGAAGTGAGTGGAGCAGTCCTTCCAGTCTTCCATACACCTTTATGGTGTGCACATGGACAACTGTAGCTTCACTGTGTGTTTACTTTTCCACACATTTTGTACATGAATGTTACATGATAGTTGTTACTGGTGGGATGTACATATATTACTCAGATTGTCCCAGCATGTATCAGTGTCAATAATTGTTCATTGTGAGTGTGTTTCTGGGCCATTTTGTAGTGAAGAAGACATTGCAGCTGACAGTTGTAGTAAAAGGTAATGTCCATGTGCACACCAGGATGGTATGTGGGGGAGCAGAGGTATAGCTGCATGAGAGGTGATTGATCAGCTCTATGCCTCAGCAAATTTCCCCCTGGTATGCAGTGAGTAGGAGATTTCTTGTACCCCATATCTATGCTGTTTGGGTGCTGAGCATAAGGGTTGAATCTAATGCTTGTGCCAGGAATTGAACCACAGCCCCTTGGTTACACAGCCTGCATCGCAGGCCATCCCAGCTGTCTGTCTTAGTGGATTTTTTGTTATATTTATGTAACCTTTGCTTGTGTTGTCAAGGTTGTGAGATGGTAAATAGAACAAGATTTAGTGTGTAGTGGTACTGGAGTTGGGCCACTTATCCTCTTATGTCCTGTCATGTAATAACATTTTGAATTAATTGTTTGTTAAAGGCAATGTAAATGCACCAAATGTCAGTCATGTGTGAGGTTTTTTTTTCAAAGTATGTTAACACAAGGGATCCATCATCAGGGAGCTATATACAGTGCTTGGCTGAAATTACAATAATGGTTCTATCTTGTCCGTTGATATAGATGTAGTCAGTGTTATGGCAGCATATTTGCTGTAATTAGATAAATTAGGGTCCCGTGGTGCGTGTGTGTAATACACAGTCTAGAGAGGCACTATGTAATTTTAGCCAAGCACTGTATAGAGCTCCCTGATGATGGATCCCTTGTGATCTGAAACATGATGGAGCATTTTTAAATATTTTACAATAATTCTAATTGTATATACGAATTATATATTTGTGCATCTGTTGGATAATAAAGTGTTTTAATTGTCATTGATGCACGGTACAAACATGACGGAAGTATTGGACGAAGTGAAACGCAAAGGATCACTGGAAGCAACAATCCTCCGACTAAGGCTACGTTCTTTTGGCCACGTCATGAGAGCAAAAGGGTCAGTGGAAAGGGACATTTTGCTTGGACAAGTTGCAGGATACAGTAGGCAGCGAAAACCACGGATGTGCTGGCTGGACAGTATCAAGGAAGCTACGTGACTAAGATTGGAAGTTTTAAAAGAAACAATACAAGTTAGGAAAAAATGGGGCATGCTGGTGGAAGAAAAGACTTGGAATAGGGAACGCACAAATGTGAAATGATCTCAGGAGAAGGCAATTGCATACCACTCCTGAACAGTAATTTCTGCCTAGAAAATCCTCTGCAGCATCACCAGGAGTCGCAGCAGACTATTACTACTCCTACTACTCTACTACTACTACTGCTGCTGCTGCTACTCCTACTGCTACCACTACCACCACCACTACCCCTACCATCACTAACACTACCACTACCACCACCACTACCACTACTACCACTAACTACTACTACTACCACCACCACTACTACTACTAATATTATTGCTGCTGCTACTACTACTACTACTACTACTACTACCACTACCATCAGCACCACTACTACTACCACAACCACCACTACCATTACTTACTACTACCACTACGACCACCACCACTACTACTACTACAACAGTAGATGCAGTCATTACTCGACGCTGTTATCAAGCTGGTAAATGAAGGCACATTTTTGTGGCTTGTTTTCAGTTTGTGGTAGAACCGTGATAAAAATAAAAGGTAATTAAAATCTGTTATTTAGGACAGTTGCCTGAAGATAAGGGGCACATCAGACTCTGAAAGGATAGTGAATTTCAGGTGTGCCTTGAACAGTGAACATTGCCAGCATATTAGCTTTATAAACAGTTTTGAATTCTTGAGCATTCAGATTCAAGTATCCTGGGAAGTTACACTGTGTCATGTGGGAAGTAACTGCTGGTGTATGGAGGATTATAGTGCCTTATCGTCAGTTTTAAGCAGTCTGAGAATAGGCAGTCTTCTGGTACTGCTTGGCCCCGAAAACGAAGGCACCGCAGTCCCTTGAAATGTCAGTAACTGCTTACCGTGTGACATAATGTAATATTCCAGAAGGCTTGAAGCTTCATCATCATCATTGCTTTTGCAAGCAATTTTTGAAAATGTGGATGTTATTGTGTTGTTATCTGTGGCAATTTTAGATTTGTATTCACTTATGTGGGTTGAGAATTTTTGATGTATAGTGTTGTCTGGTACTGTTAATGTAGTAACTATTTTTTTTTTTTTTTTTTTTTTTTTTTTCGGGAATTCCAAAATTGTGTTTTTATAAAATTTTTTTTTTAAATTTTTTTTTTATTATGTTTTTTTTTTGTTCTTTTTTTTCTTTTTCGTTTTTTTTTCTTTTTTTTTTTTTTTTTTTTTTTTTTATTTTTTGTCTTTCATTTCTTTCTTTGGCCCTTCCTTGTTTTCTGCT
>Ga0131853_10016134_pt1 | contig 13645 bp, 11 predicted proteins | sample TergutLab28metaG_FD_92764 | JGI IMG/M metagenome (GOLD analysis project Ga0131853, IMG submission 92764) | Labiotermes labralis P1 segment gut microbial communities from Petit-Saut dam, French Guiana - Lab288 P1 (version 2) (version 2) | ecosystem: Host-associated > Arthropoda: Insects >... | reverse complement strand
TTCTCACGGGTCATAACACCCTGAGGAGACATCTCCACCTACTAGGGCTGCTTGACAGCCCTCTGTGTAGAAAGTGCGGGGTGGGAGAGGAAACCTCGGCTCACATTTTATGTGAGTGCGAGGTTCCGGCCTCACTCAGACATGCGTACCTGGGCTCCTTCTTTTGGAGCCAGAGGATATTAGGAGTTTAGGCTTGGGGGCCATTTGGAGCTACAGCAAGGCTGCGGGGCTCCCATGATCCGATATGGGGCACAAAGGGAGCGTCTTAATTAAGGCCTAGGTGCGTCGGGGCTGGGAGGCCCCGAACCCAAATGCAAAATCAGTCAATCAATCAACCGTTAATCGTAACATACAGTAGCCCCCTTAACCAGATGTTAAATATATTGAGCGTCCTGTGTTGAATTGAGCGGAGACTGTTATGTAAAATTAACCGGTTAAACGTGGCTGTATACTCATAAGGTTCGTCATCCGCGTTGTGTTTTATAATAAACTATAATAATAATATAACAACATTATAGCGCATTGTACATTAGACCTTAGTATAATTATGCAACACAATTAGACACAGGATGATGCCTACCATAGATTTATCTATAATAAACCTAGACATAGCTTGGTAACAGCATGAACCCTCCATCCATCCCACACGTCCCAACCGTTCTGACAAATACGAGATCTCGTGCCCAGTTTACACCCCCACCCCTTTCCCCATATAAGTAGCCCATATATGTATGTTTGTATAACTACTTTCTAAGTGTTTCATATACAACCTGAAGATGGTCACTATCTAGAGCCGAAACATGTAGTTGCTCTCTATGTAATAAATAATATAATATATATCTCTCCATCATATACAATAGTTGTGTTACACAGTAAATTTACTCCATTATAGTGGCTGTATACGTCGCTGGCCTGATATTCAATGGTTACAGATACAGATATACGTTAGAAGGACAATCAAGTTACGCGACAATGCTGCACAATGAGGAAGGTATTTATCAAAGAATTTTGACGTACAAAACTGAGATTCAAATGTTATACACATTTTACGTCATATACAGACAATTCCTAAGGATGTAGGTTAAGTCTGGCCTGAGCTAGAGGTAAGTGCGGGTCGACAGGAACCGAAATTACATGAATTACGAAAATTTTAACGTTTATCTCCCGAAATAAACACGTGATGAAAAAGAGAAGAGCACAGACACCCTTTTCAGGTTTCATTTTAAGTATTCACATCTGTCCATAGCCGTCTCTTATTTATCCTGCTGCGGTGTTTGAATCAAAATTACTATCGTATTGGATGTAACGCATCTACCCTGATGACGGAGGTTGTTAAGTTACCCCGAAAATTTGTACACATCTCACATTACCCGGAATTACATCGAAGCAGACATGTTCTGACAACACTGGGCACCGTCAGAATCTCTAAGTCACAGGGTCTGTATTTTCATAACACATCGATTCGTCCTGCGACATTGTACCGGAGTGCTGATAAATCCTTAGCCTGACCAAGAAGGAAACAAGCTCGAAAGCATTTTCACGGACGCGCACGATTTCAAAAACATCGAAGCCCAAGCTGTCATCAAATTTTTTTTTTTTGCAAGGCAAGGCGCCGAAGGAAATTAACGCCATTCTGACAGAAAAATTAGCTTGTTTACTTCCTGGTCCGGCTAAGGACTTATCAGCACCTCTCTAACCTCGAGGCAAAACAAATTCTCATGAGTATCACAGTTCGAGAAAGTATTTCCAGCTACGAATAACTGTCGGGCATCGAGCTTCGGTAACATTTTCAGGCCCTCTATCCTTTCACACACACAAAAAAGTCTACATGATAAATGATTTCCAAAAACGAGTACCATTTGAGCTTCAAATGGTGTGGATCGTGATGCCGACCGTGTAAACAAGCAAACTGTCGCACGGCTTTCCAAATAAATTCGCACAGGGGTTTTTAAAAGACCTCACTCACTCAGCTCCTCCCCTACTTTCAAACAAAATAAAGAGCGTTAGGTATGCTGGTACAGTATTTCTGCAGTCGGGTGTATGCCATTGTTATACTGAAGCATCGTGTTGCGTGTGACGCCGTGGTCACGTCAACATTCAAAATGATCACACTGAACCCAGAAGTGTAGCCAAATTCCCTACCCTGTTTTTTTTTTTGTTGAAAGAACAAAAAGAGGAAATGGGATTTTTACCTCATAAAGTTTGATAAAAGTCAGATCCGGAAACTATATCAAAAGGAAACTATAACAAAATATACTTACTAATGTACCTTCTTTATACAATTCCTGCTTGTGTTGCGTCACTGAACCAATCTCCGTTAAGATACCTTTACAGTAAAACCTTTTCATTTGGTTCATGATTAGCTGATAACCAAAGGTTAATTAAATTGGACGCTCGTTAACTAACGTACGGAAATTTAAGTACGTAATGACAAGCTTAAAATGTAAATTCGACGTAAAATGTAAGAGGATGTAAAAGAGTGTCTTCCACAATGGAGTACACAGAATTCCGAAACTCGATTCCTAGCAAATATTAAGCTCACTTAAGGGCTAATTACAGAAGGTCACCGGTGACCTTAAGTGAAGTTACGTTACGGATTTGCACGGCTGAGGATAGGAAGTGCCCGAAAACTTTAAAGTTGAGGTTTACTGTAACAGAAGTTAGGAACTCCCTCACACTAACATCAATTAGGTGGAGTTGAACTCTTAACTAAGACACACAGGTTACCATAAGCACCATTAACTTCCACATTAAGACAACTTCATTTTGCCCACAGAAGGTACTTGAGTGTTCAGTATGATTTCCAGAATTAACAGGGATTATTTCCATATGTAAAATTGACAAACTGGTTGGTCTTCCGGGGACATCGTGTTGACTTGCTAGTATGGTACTGGCAGGCACCGCAGTTGCAACGTCACTGATCGTGAAGACGAAGGCACTACAGTCCTTCGAAACGTCGGCCACTACTGACCACTTGACATGGTGTAACAGCTCCGAACGTCTTGCACAATGGTATCATTTTATCACTGTAGGCCGGGATAGCTCAGTCGGTATAGCAATTCGCCACGGGCTGAACGGGCAAGGGATCGAATCGCGGTGCGGGGATTTCCGCACCTGTCCAGACCGGCCCTGGGGCCCACCCAGCCTCCCATACAATGAGTACTGGTATTTTTCCAAGGTTTAAAGCGGCCGGTGCGTGGCGTTGACCACCCACCCATCTAGCGCAGAGGTTGAAGAAAAAGTAGAGCTATACCTGTACTCCCCTCTGGGTCTTCGTCGCCTGTTCTAGGTTGAACTTTAACGTGTACCGTTATTTTATTGCTTTCAATATAAGTAACACTCAATGCCCTACGCAGAAGGGAGGGAGGGTGGTAAGGAGGAAGGAAGGAAGAAAGGAAGAAAGGAATGGAGGAAGGAAGGGAGGAAGGAAGGAAGGGTGGGAGGAAGGAAGGAAGGGTGGGAGGAAGGGAGGGAGGAATGAAGGAATGAGGAAGGGAGGAGGGAGGGTGGTAAGGAGGAAGGAAGGAAGAAAGGAAGAAAGGAATGGAGGAAGGAAGGGAGGAAGGAAGGAAGGGTGGGAGGAAGGGAGGGAGGAATGAAGGAATGAGGAAGGGAGGAGGGAGGGAAGAAGGGGGAGGGAGGGAGGGAGGAAGGAAGGAAGGAACTGCAGTTCCGTCCTGATCCTGCTCGCAAGCTGTCAGCAAACCTGTATGACATATACCGTTGCTGTGTGTACAGTGAAAAACTCCTGATGATGGACAGAGGAACTGTCCGAAACATGTAGAGTTTTATTCCAAAAATAAATTTGCGAAATTAGTGCATCTAGTTGGTTTTATTACAAGAAGTTTCATTAAAATCTGACAAGAATAACGGACTGTTTACATGAAAAACCAACACACATTTATGATCACATCTGGCTGGATTATTCACAGAATAAGAACTGTTGCAGACAAAGTCGTAGAGAAAATCACAACACACATTTTATGTTCAACAACTCTTTTTTTTCGAAAATTCGGTCATTTATGAGATAATGTGAAATAATACTGCAGAGTTGGACAGTGCACAGACGACAATATGGCGCGTGCGCATTGCATGCTGGATACCTAAGGCTACAGACACATATTCAGAATATGTAATAATTTCTGCTTTTGCACTGCAACAATGGTTGCACAACGCGCCTCCATGTTATGTTATAATTACACTGCCTGTCTTGTATTACTTGTCTGTATTTCCGACATAATTTCGTCATTTCAGCATATCCTCCTCCACTTCCCTCATACTCCTTAAATTGTTCGGAAACCGGACTAACGCAGATCTGTTAGGCATGTCACTGTACCGCAAAGATTTATTTTAACAGAGTGGCACACTTGTGATAATAATAGTCATAACTCTACTTGGTGCTGCCGGCTCAAATCCCACCGCCATAATCCCGACATTCACTGACAAACTAAATCTGCTGGCTTAACCAAGATTTTGAAGTTCTTGAATATCAACGTAACTAAAATACACCTCTGTGGGAAAGCCTTGCCTTGATTTTGTTAAGTGATATGAAGGTATTATGACTTAAGTATTCTGTAGATGTCTAACCTAAACTACGGTAACACTTGCGGTTGCCGATAAAGTACAAAACAGCCGTTTTCAGCGGGGCGACCGTTGGCTGTACAAATTTGGGCACAGCCTCAAACCCTAGTTCTTTCGTAGTAGTAGTGCGAGGGATGATGGAGGCAGACTTGGAAACGCAGAATGAGGAGGGACAACGACGAGATCATGTACATCCTAACACCAGATACAAACCTCTAACACATGGGCGTCCAAATTTATAATGATAACGGGCCACACCCGTTATTTGGGGCTAGTTTCCAGGCCGCATGTGGAAAAAAATAACAGTAAGTGGTAACATAACTGCATAAATGATTTTTTAACGTGTGCAGGAACACCACTACTGTAATGATTCTTATAGGTCTTAGTAAGTTATATTGGGACGTAATATGTCTGCACCGCTGGGGATTGCGTTCTTCTGGGATACGACGATGAATCAATGGGTACTGGGATACTGACGTTTCAAGACAAAGTAGTGGTCTCATACGCAACACAAGGATGTCCCAAGAAGAATTCCAAACCAGGTAACAACTCCATTGGTTAATGGTAACTCTATCTGTTCCTGGCCATTAGTCTTGGATATTTCGCCACAAGATGAGGAGAGGAGATTACCTCGTCATAGCCTAGTAAAATGGAACCCTCAGCTACACCGCTGCGAACACCTCAAACCTCTCACACTTCACAGGTTTTAACGCAATTATGTAGTCACAATTCCAACGGCAGTGTTGCCTGACGTATGCGAGTAGAGCTACAGATCTACTAGTGACAGTTATGTCTTCGAAATATTGACAGAATAATATATATCTACAGCAGCACTGAATAAAACGACTGAAGAAGAGATTCTAAGCGACAGTAAGCATTATCGTCTTCCGGCACGAGACGCCGTGCAGCTTCGAAAAAGAATTTACCGAACTTTTGGAAGAACGTACAGCTTTTGTGCATCGTTGAACACGATCTCACATCCAAAAAGACGCTATATTGTGATACAGAAGATTACAGAGGGTCAGTAACATTTCCCCTAACTACTTACCCGTCCAGTAACATTTCTCCTCTGTTCTTCACCCAGTAGTTGATGGTGTTGGGGAAAGCCTCCACGTAACATTCCAACTGTACGTCCGTCCCCAGTGGTGCCCCCAGGAGCTGATTCGGCACTTTGACCACAGGAGCAACTGCGACACAAATTGTTCAACATTAGAAGCTGCTGTACTGTCCAGGTACCGGGGCGATGGTTGACGCTGTTATCTTGGATCGTCAGCTTGTCCTTTATTAGCCGAAGTTCAATAATAAATTAACAGGAGATCTGTCATAACCCGACACACTGCTTGGCTTCAAGCTGTTATACGTTTCTTTTGATTAGACATACGTTACATATTCCACCATACTCACCACCGTCACTCCACACAGTACTGCAGTACTGCAGCTGCGCATACTGAAATATTATTTTACGTTTAACTGAATAACTGTCCAACAAGATGCGACTGTATTCAGTTTATTACATTTCTGTAGACAGCTCTACACGTTTCGGGTGTTGACACCCATCATCAGGAGCTCGTACAGCTGTAATTACAGCTTTTGGCACTGGTAAATCTGTAATTACAGTTGTACGAGCTCCTGATGATGGGTGCCAACACATGAAACATGTAGAGCTGCCTACAGAAATGTAATAAACTGAATACAGTCGCATCTTGTTGGACAGTTATTCAATTTGATTCACGATGCACGGGCCCATGAATATAAAATCAATTTACTTTCTCTACATGTGCAATCTCGCAGATTTTAATATGTACAAAATTTTCCTCCCAACTGAGTACAAGTTCTCTGCATTAAACAATTTCTTGTGTCTTTTCGTTGCCACGATATATGATTTACTCGTGCGACCTAACATTAAATACAGTCACCATATATACAGCAACAACTGCATTATGATTAAATATAATGATGTAGTATAGTATATATATAGTAAACATGCTACATGTTTCGGTCTTTTTCGGTCAACTTCACGGAGGTATTCAACAACGAAAAACATACTAATGTCTAGATATATCACAGATATGTAATAACGGATTTAAAATACAAATATCAATATGGCTGAAAAATTTACAAAGGCCTAGTACAGAATGCATATCGTAATGGTTTCTGAGGCGCGAACAAATATCTATTGCGGAAATTCATCTCTACTTTCAGAGATATGTCCCTATGTCTTCTGTGGTTCTTTATGCCACCATGGATGAATGCACATTATTGGTGTGTGTGTGTGTGTATATATATGGTAACTTGTCTTATTGCACGCAAAATACATACTTTTAAATTAGCATCATTCAGTACACACAATCTGGTCACATTAATTTTCACCACATTATCATCACATATTAGTTCTATTACCTACACCGATTGCTCATTATTTACTTTTTATGAAATCATTATAATTTTGCTTCTGTGTTGTAAATACGTGAACTATCATTTTGCCTTTTACAATGTTTATTCCGTGCATTATTACGAAATAATAAAAACTCATGTAACACCAACGAATACAATAATCCGTAATTTATTTTTACAATATTTTGTATAGCTACATTCCAGCGCAATTACCCAGCCATCTTCACCCCCCAGAATTTTATCAAAACACACAGTAATAAACAGGCCACAACAAACTTACATATGTTGTGGTATCAATAGCGAAGAATTTCACAGGTTTTGGTTCAAATCATTTACATTATATTACCAACATTATATAACACATAATTTATTTAATTAATACACCAACAAATGCACATATATTCATTTGAGGATCTAAAATTCACATTAAAACACTTAAAACGCTCTTACAAGTTTCGATCATACGATCATCCTCAGGGAGCATACATTGTTCGCGCTATACGTCGCACAAGGCACATCCATAGCCAGGCTCATTCTGATCAGTATACGACTCACACAATACACAAGACATGCTGCCACAGCACCAACTGAACGTAACAATGTAAATCACTGAGTGTTTTTATTCTCTAACTTCAGCAAGGAACGATGTATGCTCCCTGAGGATGATCGAATGATCGAAACAAGTAGGAGCGTTTTATGTGTTTTAATGCGAAGTTTAGATCATTAAATGAATATATGTGCATTTTTTTGTATTAATTAAATAAACTACATATGCACGGTGCAACGATAAAGATTATATTATATATGTCAGCTCCCTGAAGACGGCGAGATAATAGCGCCGTAAAGTGTAGGGGTCATGTACAAGCCTGTACGCATAAATGATAAGAGTATTTTTCGTTACGAGATTTATTTAATATAATTTTGCCTGCTGTTTTGTATGGATGTGGAACTTGGTCGCTCACATTGAGGGACTAGCAGAGGCTGTGCGTGTTCGAGAATTGGACGCTGAGGAGGCTATCTGGGCCTAAGAGGGAAGAGATAACATGGGATGCGATAAGACTACATACATAACGAGGTGCTGTATGATCTGTACTCCTCACCAAATATTATTCGTGCAATCTAATCAAGAATAACGAGATGGGCGGGGCATATTGCATGTATGGGGGAGTGAAGAGGTGCATATAGGGTTTTGGTGGGGAGACGTAAGGGAAAGAAACCGACTGGAAGAGACCCTGGCGTAGCTGGGAGCGTAATATTAAAACGGGTCTTCAAGAAGTGGGATGCAGTGGGATGGATTGGATTGATCTGGCGCAGGATAGGAATAAATGGCGGACTCTTTTGAATGCGGTTATGAACTTTCGAGTTCCATAAAATGCGGGGAAATTCTTTACTAGCTGACTAGCTTCTCAAGAAGGACTCTGTCCCATGGAGTTAGTTATTGTAAATATGCACTTATTACACATTGAATAAGCAGTCGTGGACACCCAACAAGGGGTGGTCCTCTAGCTTGGGGGTTGGGCGAGGTGCTAACAACCCCTCCCTGTAAAACATTCATGTTAAGAAATACTTGCAGGCATGATGCTTCCCCTGGAGACAAAACAATCCGGAGGTAAACTACTCCTCCACTCGGATCTCCGGGGGGGAGTGTTTCTAGGGGAAGCATCGCGCAAAATACACAGGGAAATGAAATTAGGCACGTGGAACGTTAGGAGTCTTTATAGGGCAGGTTCCTTTAAGGCAGATAATATTAGGATGGATCTCCAGGAGGTGGGATGTGGGTATGTGGACTGGATTGGGTTGGCCCAGGATAGGGACAGGTGGCGGACGCTTGTGAGTGCGGTAATGAACCTTCGGGTTCCATCAAATGCGGGGAATTTCTTGACTAGCTGCAAAACAGTTAGCTTCTCAAGAAGGACTCTGCACCATGAAGTAAGTAAGTATACACTTATTACACAAAATAAATAAAAACCAATGAACTCCAGTAAAACAGGTAGTTCTTCAGTTTACAAATATTATAAATTTATCGCTGCAAAACTAAATGTACTCGGGAAATATTCTGACGGTATTGTGTTAACCGTTGAGCGCTTAAAGACATTCTGCTTTCTAACGTGGTCACCTATAAGATAAGGAATTGGAGTCGCAAGGAAGAAAATGTCCTTGACCGGAAAACGACGTTACTCACTACTGTGGTCACTCTACTGACTGAAATTCTTCGACACCCCTAATCAGACCCTTTGTTATTGAATTTCTAAAGTCGTGAAGAATTCACGCTGTCCAATATAATATAATGTCTATATTTTAAAAATTATGATAATTTATAGCAACAATAGACAATTCCTGAGAACAGAGTAATAAAAAAATCGGTTAGGAGAACGAAGGTTGAGTTGCTGCGTGTTATTAATTCATAATAATTTAGACAGGGGATGGAATAACACGGCAGTTCGAAAATAAATGGAGCCGGTGTTGCGAAGCCCCAGGAGACGTTAATTATTCTCACAATAAATAATATACGTGTAAATGTATGTGTATCACAGTTTCCTGTGTGTATGCAACTCCAATTATCCCATCTGGGTTTCGACTCTCACACTCTTACAGCTGGAATAAAAGGGAAACCCTGCGCAGTTGTTCATATTACACATCACAGTGTCATGTATAATAGCTATATTAATTCTTTACCGCTTGAAATTACGAAATTGGACAGTACGTTGGTTAGCTTATTTGTCCTATTTCCATGTTGTAAAACAACTGATGTCCGTAATTTAATATCACACAAAACGCAGATACATGTAAAATGATGGATATTTCGCGTTAGTTTGTAATGAAAACAAACAGGTGTTGAAATACAAGGGGCACGGCATACGACGTTAAGTTACACATCACTATCACTTGTTCACTTAGTTGTTATAAACGAGGGTCAGATAATCGAGTAAGGGTGGCACAGCATCTACTATGGCTGGAAAATAATGTCGCGACTTAAAAATTACATTAAATTACCGGGGTATTTGTAGCAATGATTTGGCTTGATGTGTGTTCACAGCTGTTAATAAGCGTCACTGGTGTCAATGAGAGCACTTTAAATCCACTAAAGGACCAAGCACTGAGAAAAAATTTCGAGGCGCTGTTGGAAAAAGTTTGGACACTGGAAACACACAGAGCGAAATACAGGGTTATTCAAAATGATTGTCGGGGTTTTAACAAACTGTCATACACAATCTACTTGAGATAGTAGTATATGTTTTTTCTATTTAATAGAACAATACTCCAAGTTTTTGTTACATGCCTTACAGTTGCTCTATATGTGCACCCTTTGTGATTCTACAAACATCAACACGATAATGGAGTTCGTTCCAAACTGTTTGTAGCATGTAACAACCTTCAGTTCCGGGATACTTGCGGGAAAAGGAGGAACATAAACCTGATGCTTGACGTAACCGCATAGAAAGAAATCACATGGGGTTTCATCTGGAGAACGAGGTGTATTGTGTATGACAAGTTGTTACACCCCGACAATCATTTTGAGTAATCCTGTATTTATGCGACAACATACGACTGAATTAGATTATTTTTAATTTTGGGGTGACCACGAAAAATCAGAGAGGTCCAAAACGGTAATGAAATCTTACTGCTCATGCTTAAACATTTAAGTAACGTTAATATTATTGTGGGGAAACTGGAGGGAAAGACCCCACTGGGGAGACCTAGGCGTAGATGGGTGGATAATATTAGAATGGATCTCCAGGAGGTGGGATGTGGGTATATGGACTGGATTGGGCTGGCCCAGGATAGGGACAGTTGGCGGAGGCTTGTGAGTGCGGTAATGAACCTTCGAGTTCCGTGAAATGCGGGGAATTTCTTGACTAGCTGCAAACCAGTTAGCTTCTCTAGAAGGACTCTGCACCATGAAGTAAGTAAGTGAGTAATATCATTGTATTTATGAAGTAATTAGACATTCATAAATTCAATTCCTAATAGTTCAGATCGAATACTTTTCATGCTTCCTCTAATACTCAAAAATCAGTTATTTACCGAGGGATGTTAACTTTAAAGTAATGAATTCATAGTGACTAAATAACTGCACCAAATTGACGCTTGATGTCTGAATCAAGGCGATATAAAGTCGCTATTTACACAGCAGACGCTGGGTTGAATTGCATTAAGTTTTCAACTAGGAGCTGAACGAAAGTGTTTCACTGGAAAACTTCGGAATCAAAATATATCAAGAGATTTTGTTTTGGTTCTTCGGTTTTCTCTCATTGTTTCCTCTCTTTCTTATTTCCCTCTTGGTAAATATATGAACAAGAATAAACCTTTAAGTGAAAAGCTAAGTATGTGGGAAAAGGCCCCACATTTCCCACATGCCAAACGTATAGGGCGCAAAATAACACATCGGACGCACTTCCAACGCACAGAACAGTACAGCCCTTTCATTTTCAATTGGCACATCGCGTTATGCAGAGTTAATCATTAATAAAAACGGTAAAAGTTGTAAGTCAGTACAACACAAACAAACGAAAGAAACGGACTGGCTGAATGACCAACTCCACTTAGCAGTGTCCTTCCTTAGAAGCCAACAGTTTCTCAGCTAGTCATGAAATTTCCCGCCATTTTATGGAACCCGAAGGTTCATCGCCGTATCCACAACAGCCTGCCACCTGTCCTTGTCTTGTGCCACAGTAATCCAGTCCGTGCCTCCCCATCCCATTTCCTGAAGTCTACTTTAATATTATCTTCCCTTCTATGCCTACGTCTTCCAAGTGGCCTCTTTCCACCAGGTCTCCCCACCTACATCCTGTATGCACTTATCCTGTCCCCCATACTTATCACATGTCACGCCCATCACATTCTTCTTGATTTGATCACACGAATAACATCTGGTAAGGAATATAGATTACAATTCTTCTCGTTCTTTAACCCTTTAAACGCCGAGTTAAATCCCATCTGCCATCTTCTGACATTATTAGGAGCTCACCATATTCTCCACGTTAGCAGGATGAGGGTTAATCTCCAAACCTCCGTTACCTTGTCCCTCTTAGGCCCAAACATGCTCCTCAGCACCGAATGGCATAACAACACTTCATAATTAAATTATTTATATCTTTTTTTACATGTTTTGGATCGTCACTGAGCCACAATCAGTACAATACAAATTGTGAGGGTACAAGAAACGCTGTCTCTGTCGACGCCACGAACATATACAGAGGGTGTAGAAGTTTAGCTCCACTGATTCTCTAACTAGTGGTCAAATTTAGGCCCCGGCTGCTTCATTCCTGGGAAATAGTCCTCAGTACCCGCAGGTCAGGAGTCTGGGTGGGAACCAGAGGCGGTCTGGACGTTAGAGAGAAGAGAAATATCTCTTGACCGCGGCGGGAATCGAGCCCCTAATCTCCGGTTGTCAATTCCGTAGTCTGGTCCCTATACTGACTGAGCTATCCCGGCTGCCTTATGTCGTGGTCCTGGTTTCCACCAATGCAACCAATCGTAATTTTCTTTCTCATACTGCTACTGGCAAAACCACTGCCATTATATCCAACGAACACCGACAGATGCTGTCATGTATTACTAAATCATATAGTTGCTACGAAACACTGTACCCGATACACAGTAAGTTGAATTTTACAACTGTGATTCATGTTGTCGTCCCACGCTGCTAAAATGCATCAATTACACTCTAGAAAATGACCCTTGAAAGGCAGAAACACGGAGTTACGTACAGCGTTAACAGAGTGGCGATTTAACAATATAGGAGTGATTTGGTCGGCGGTTACTGGATGTGTGGTACCAGTGCACGGATATGAACAAGACATAGAATTGCCATTCTTTCGTAAATGTCACTAGTTAGCAAAAACTCTGATCACAAAACTCAGTTCGTTGTTCTTAGTACAATTTATGAATGTAACGGGAGTATCGAAAAAGGCCATCGCTACCACAAAAGACAATGAAATTAACCCCGTGCAGATGAGTGAATATTCACATTGTTAAATCGTGGTACTACTTTTAACTGCCAACTACTTCATTGCTGCCAATATAATTTTTAAGCGAACTAACATTTTCCTTACTCTTCGACCTAAAATCGCACAACAGTATTTCCAATACATATACATAGGGAGAAGGCTAAAAAATCCATATTATATATATATATATATATATATATACATACATACAGGGTTATTAAAAATGATTGTCGGGGTTTTAACAACTTGTCATACACAATAAAACTTGAGATAGGAGTACACATTTTTATATTTAATAGAACAACACTCCAAGTTTTTGCTACATACCTTACAGTTGCTCTATATGTGCACCCTTTGTGATTCTACAAACATCAACACGATAATGGAGTTCGTTCCAAACTGTTTGTAGCATGTCAGGGGTAATGATTTCAATGGCAGTTCTGACTCGTACCTTCGGTTCCAGGATACTTGCGGGAAGAGCAGGAACATAAACCTGATCCTTGACGTAACCCCACAGAAAGAAATCACATGGGGCTGCATCTGGAGAACGAGGTGGCAAGTTGTTAAAACCCCGACAATCATTTCGAACAACCCTGTATATATATATATATATATATATACAGGGTGTCCCAGGAGGAATGTGCCAGACTTCGGGAGAGTGTTCCTTATGTTAAAGTATACCGATATAACCCAAAACACCTATATCCAAAGTTGAACGG
>Ga0131853_10016133_pt1 | contig 13646 bp, 9 predicted proteins | sample TergutLab28metaG_FD_92764 | JGI IMG/M metagenome (GOLD analysis project Ga0131853, IMG submission 92764) | Labiotermes labralis P1 segment gut microbial communities from Petit-Saut dam, French Guiana - Lab288 P1 (version 2) (version 2) | ecosystem: Host-associated > Arthropoda: Insects >... | reverse complement strand
TTTTATCAGTGCTTTTTGTTAGTGATTTTACCAGTGCTTAAAGATAGTGATTGTACCAGTATAGTAAAAACCAGCAGTACTCAGTGACTCGGGGGAAGGGTTCATACCGTGTGGCCAATGCACGTATGACTTAACCGAGAATCTTTGGTATTGAAGGTTAAATATCTCGGTCCCTCCAAGATTTTTGTGGCGCGTTGTTTTGCTCGGATCTGGAATTAGGTCTGTTCTCCATTGTCGTCGACCCGGAATGAAAGTTTTTCATACGTTTTTTAAATGTAAATTGACACATGTTTTCGTTTTAGTAATTATTTTATTTTCGTTCTGCAACATTAGTTTAGAATATTGTGAAGCACCAGAAAAGCTAATATTTTACCATCGGTTTTGTGTGAGCAAGTAGGTAACATATGTTTATTACAATATGAATTCTGTGCAACGGAAAAACTAGTATTTGATTTTGTGTGTGTAAGCTAGTTTAAATGGTTACGCTTTACAATGTTGTTTTGAGTTCGTCAAACAGTTGTGAATACATAATTTGTTTACTGGCGTTAGCATAAGATATCGCGACAATCTTGTTAGCCCATGGGCGCGTTTCGCACAGCTAAGACAGCATGTCCCCGACCGGATCGTCCCAAAACGACTGTTTCCGCTTGCCGCATTGGACGCCGTCTCGCTCTACGTCTTCCACATCCTCGCACCTCGAACAGAACTGTTGCAGGCAGACGAGATTGGGAACGTGTAATGTGGCCCTATCTGAATATCTAGCTTTCTGAGTGGTCTCCAAATCATAAAATAAATACAGTACCTTATCGCCGGCTGGCAAAACGTTCTTCAGCGGTCTCATTTAACACAGGTGCCCTACCTCTCTGTTCTGGTGACAGTTTACACAAATTCGCTTATTACATTCGTGAATTTTACGCGTCACACTTAGCGCAAATTCGCTTACAGGCACATAGGAATTTTCTTGCCTGTACGTTTCTTGTGATTGTTGAAACACGTCCGAATTCTAAAGCGCCTGTTGCATTCGTCGGACGGGATTCGAACGCCTTTGAACACGCACAGGGGCTAGCCATGCAGTCGCTACACGTCTGATCACAAACGTGCGTAACGTCAATTGTACACCCTTTGCTACACGCTTTACAGACGTATTAGACGCATTGTGTATGCTCGATATCTGCTGTGTCATTTCGGGAACATATCCCACTTATCTAGCTGGTATATTCACTTCATTTTGTAAGGTGATGTTGTATAGAGTAAAAACCAATTCCCCCATCTTGGAACCCCTATTTAGAAGGATTCAAAGCTTTGCAATCGGACGTTTCGAATTTCAGTTGAAGGTAGAATATACTCGAGGCTGTACCTTCTATGACGTTACTAACGGGGATATTTCAGTTCCTTTCAAAATTATCGCTATCGATTCGTGGATAGTGTGTGGATCGCGAGCCTGTTTAAATTTTACGTAATTTATTTGCAGTAATGAGGGCGCATTTACTTTCATATTGTACGCCATTTTCGCCGCCCCTTCCGACCTTCCCAAAATACTGTACCTACAAAATCATAAAGCTGGTAGCGACGGTTGGAAATCGGATTCCCTCTGCGACATCTGTTTCGATGAATTCAAAACGGCATTCTTGCAGGTCGTCGGCAATGTTAAACATGGCGAGTCATCCATATGCAATGTATGTCTGTGACAGCCGCCGACACTGAAAGGTTCTGCTTCCAATGTGATATTCCATCTCACCTTCAACGTCGTTTATTTCGCGTTGACAAGCGGAACGCTATATGAAGACTATCGACATGCGTTACAATCCAAAATTGTTCCTCCATATAAATTGGTTCCAAAAACTTATCCGTCCTGAAATGTAGTTTTGTAAAACGCAGATCTTTCGGAATCAAACGATTTCACGTCGGCTGTGTAAGACCACCCGAGCGGATTACTGAAGTATAGTCCACATTTCACGTGAAATTTTGTAAGAATACGGACAAAACACTCAAGACATTATTGGAGGGCAGAGACTATTGGTGGTGCAATTTTTGCGATAGACAATTATTCATGTAACCAGAATGTGTCAGTTCTCTGGAATGAAACAGACCCCTGGCTAATCAAAATTATGTTCCCCAGACCATGACAACCGACAAAGTCTCAGACTAAGCAAAATGACATGCACTGACCCTACCCGCGGATCACCGATATCTGCAGGACTGAGCCCACAGCAGATCTAGCCGAAGAAGGGACAGATATGCAAACTTCCCCGGCGCTATGAACCTGGCTTCGATTCATCATTAAAGTTGCGGCAAGTGTAGTGCAAAATTTCCAAAATTGCTAACACCCAGAATCGGTGGACGACTCGTCTAAGTTTAGTGATGGATTTTTCGGACTATAGCATAATTTCGTTCGTTCCAGGGGCAAGCATAGTACAATTGTGTGAAGAAAGGAATTATATTATAGGACACGTTATTTTGTACGATACATTTCAAGTGCGGATTACAAAGTGGCTTTGGCTCGTGAATGGTATTGCTACGATGATGAACAGCGATAAAGTGCTGTGAGGTTCATTTGGTCTCTATCCTAGTTATGTGGCCGGTATCCTAAAATCTGAGGAAGGCATACATTTCTATATATTGTGCAATGAAAATTTAAATTATGCTTATTATTTCGAAAACTGTATTTTCGATAGAGAATGCATTCTAACTTACCTCCCTGAACTGAAACTCACATTTGTCAAGGAACAATATTTTCCGTTAGAGTTCGACGGTTAACAATAACAATATCATTCGAGACGAAACAGTTTCCAAATCTGCCATAAGAACTGGTATTTGCAGAAAGTATATTGTAGAAGATGGAGCTTTCTTCTCTGACTTACGGGACAGTAAATGTCAATAAGCGTATTACATACATAACTAATGAGGTACTGACATCGAGGCATGACTCTGTATTTGAACGTTACATTTGTGATCTGGACTTGCCGAAAACGCTGGCTGGTTGACCTTGTATACCTAATAATTTTCTATGTACACGAAGAAAACCTGTCCCTTTTACATATTGTACTGTACAAGAAAATCTCATGGACTATTCAGAGAAACTCAATGTCATTGCAAATTGTGCATAAAGGACGGACCCGCAAGTTTGAAATTTCAATGTGTTACCCTATTACACAGTTTGGTCTAGGGGGGAGCCAAACACTTATGAAACATCATAGCTTGTATTTGCTGCCAGACTAAATGTATCCGCAATACCTTGCACAACTTTGGACTCTACAAATGTTTTGGTGCAATTCCATGCGTGAGTATCGAAATTTGCATAAGATAACTATCAAAACAATAAAAAATGTAAAAAAGGTGTCACACTCGAAATTTGTGTAACTTCAAATCAAAATAAGAAATGTGTGTGTGTGTGTGTGTGTGTGTGTGTGTGTGTGTGTGTGTGTACGTTTATTTTCCTTACGAATCGTGGCTGATCGAAACTACAACCCGAGTCCGACAACTATGGCCAGTTCTTTCTAATCTCCAGGCGATGAGTTAGCAGCCATATTGCAAACCGCTGTCAAGTGGCAGGTAGGTGAGGCGAAATCCTGTTTGTTCATTTATTGCACAATGTTAAGATCTTTCTAATCTCTCCCCGATGGTGAGTTAGCACCCATATTGCAAACCGATTGCCTATCATAGGCAAGTGGCTAGCCAGATGGCGAACGAGGCGGAGTTTCGTTTATTCATGAGCTCTTAGTTAAATGTTGTTGATGTCACCTAAAATAGGTTACACCTAGAGCAAGCTTGTGAATGACGCTACGCTCGTGTGGAATGATTCAAATTAGGTAATTCCCTTTTACACTTCCGTGAAGAGCTTTGGGACATATTCCACTATCGAGTCTACCTCTATTTAGTGAATGCAAAACTATACTATAACTTTGCCCGACTTCAAAAGTGACCATACCAAAATTTTGAGAATATCTGCTCTTTTCGCACTGGGGCGGGCGAGTCGCTTCCGAATTCGAAATCGTCCATGGTTCAAAAATGGATACAAAGCACCGTTTTCGAAAAAAAATTTCAAAATTTACTTATACCTGGTTTTACGCTAAATCATGCGATTACGTCAACATCTCTACGTTAGTCTTTGCGAGGACAGAAGCAACATTAGTTAAAAAGTTGCTATAAGTCAGGTACACAAAAACTTAACTATAGGTCAGCTACAAGTTAGGGTAGACCATGGCAAGTACCAATCTGTCCGGCGGTGGCATCTTAGGTTACAATTATGCTACAAGTCAGGTACGTGTTGGGCTAGGTCATGTTCCAACGTTGTTATTGGTCCGGTACACGTTAGAGTTGGCCCTGGCAAGTACCAATCTGTCCGGCGGTGGCATCTTAGGCTACAGTGTTGCTATAGGTCAGGTACGCTTTGGGCTAGGTCATGTTCCAATGTTGCTATAGGTCAGGTACACGTTACGGTTGGCCATGGCAAGTACCAATTTGTCCGGCGGCATAATATTTAAGTTAGGTCAAGTACGATAGGTTAGATCAAGGCTAGGCGTAGTGGTGGCAACGGAGGGACCGTGATACCAGGTTTGATGCAGCATAGACCAATCCTGACGGCGTGAAGATTGTAGGGGGCATGGTGGCACACTGAGGAAGTACCCAGGAAAAAATTCGAAATCCCGAGACCCGGTACACTCCCAGTATATCTACTGGCCACACTAACCAGATTGCATGATGTTGTGGCACAAAAACCAGAAGCATTTACCCTTCCTGCCTAGTGGTACCTACTATTTGGAATGATGCTGTAGAAAAAGAACCGCAAGTTAAAACCTCGAGATGCTGAATTGAGAAACGGTTATGGCCTAAATCAAAAGTCTAGCACGGTGTATCTTTTGATTAATTTACAAATTTACATAAAAACAAGAAAGATTGACTCTGGTCAGGCATTTTAACTGGGACCTTCTGAATACGACGAGCTACTTTAACTTTCTCGACCGCTGTGTACGTGTTTCAATCTCAATTAATTTATACATTCATTCATTTATTTTCGTTTGTAATTCATGCCATGAAGCTCGGAGTAACTAAGTTCACACAGCATCAAGTTATTCAATAGCAAATAGCGAGCTGGCCTCTCGGCGTGGCCGTGAGGCCTAAGGCGAATATTTGCGGCCGCTTGATTATAAGGACTGCGGGTTGAAATCCCGCAGATGTTATGGATATTGTTTGTTGAGTTTTGTGTAGGAAACGGTCTGTTTGACGGGCTGATCAAATGTTCAGAAGAGTTCTTATGGGTTTTGTGTGTGTGTGTGTGTGTGTGTGTGTGTGTGTATGTGAGTGAGTGATCTAGGGACCTCAACAATGAGGCGGCCTAAGTCCGAAATGGAGTGTTGCACCACAGAACGAAAAATAGTGTACTGGAAATTTGTGAGCGGAATTCGTTGTGGATTAATTAATGATATCCGGTCATTCGGTTGGAGGATAGGCGATAAATGGTTCATGGATTTCAGTCGGAACCCGCCTCATAAGAAATTAAATTCTTATCCACTCTTCCGAGAGATTCAACCCCACATTCTCAAAACTACTGGGACCTACACCCTCAAATTCTAACGACATGGAATTCTAAAATGAACTTGAAATCAGTGAGTACATTTAATTCTTATTTAGCAATCCAAGCGGCGAATATCAGACACCGAGAACAAAACAAATTCCACCTAAACTACACCTTGAGTTTTTCAGCAATATCATTTTGAGCCTGTGTTGCACTGCTAGTCCATGTCAAACGTCGGTCTATTTCCTTGATATATTACAACACGAGCACATAAAAAAGACAAATTTCAGATGTTAAAACGCTCGGATTTAACAATTTATAAACGTATAATTTTTAAGAACGGGGAATTGGGTCAGAGGTGTATGTTAATAGTCCCACCAGTTAGATAAATTATTCAACTAACCACTCAGCAGGAGATCGAATACCCCCCACAAAATCCAACGCTTTGAAAAAGTGACTGCTGCTGTGCATTGCATGGTACAAAACACTCAACTATTTTACCTAATAAAGTCTCCAACACCTGTACAGTACATTCGTCGTACAAAAAAAATTGCTTACAGTGAAGTTCCTCAAGGCCTTTAAAAATTTCAACCACGTTTCACATGACAGACTTTTCACAAAATTTAAAACATGTCACTAATTCTTTTACACATTGGCTCAAAACGTTTCCCCCTTCATTGGAAGCAGCTACCAGACTTCGCCAAACAACTTATTACGTAAGTGGCATTCCGTGCATTAAACACAAATCTCATGTACTGCTACTACAATTCATATTTCCGACATTTCCTTTTAATGTTAAGGCAGCCAGGACAGCAGTTAGGATTGTCACTGGCCCACGGACTGGAAGGTCCGCGCTTCGAATCCCGGCAAGGGCATGCGAATTTCCTCTTCTCCGAAAATTCCAACCCGCTTCTCGATTAAACCCAGCGTCGTATTTAATAGGTACCTTGCTAAAGCGGCCAAGGCGTGAATTTCACCACTTACCTCCATATTGTGCGGAGCTTACGGACTAGAGGAGCTGTAAAGTTGCTCCCCCATGCGCCGTAATGTCATAGAGAGAGACAACCTTTTCCTTTGCCTTTTTATAGGTCATAAATTTAACAAAAAGGAAGTAAGAAAAAATAATTTCCATCTTTAAGCCTTGTAACAGTTCGCTTCATTAATTATTAACAAGGCTAACACACTGCATGTCCCTAACGAACACATATTGTAGCAGCAGGGCAGATCGGTGACTGGGCTACCGTTTGGAAAACCGATAAACCATGTTTCGATTCTCTATACGGACAAGAAAGTCTCCAAATCCAGCTCTGGGGCCCACTCAGCCTCATGTTCAACGGACAAGAGTACTTTCTCCGAGGGCAAAATGGCAGGTCACCTCCAGCCAGTGCCGAACTTAAGAACTGCTTCTCCACTTCCTCCACAACTTCATGGCGAGCTTTTAGATAATTGTGATTAATATCTGTCAATAAACCATCACCAAGACCAAAGACGCAATATTGTCTATTCTGCCGAATGAGATAGAAGGGCGCGTAAACATACAGTGTTAGCAGAACTTACAGGAGCAGTCGTCTCGCTTTGTCCCTACTCGTCCCACTGATTCACAAGAGTAACGCTACAGCGAGGAATTGCTACTAATGAAGTTGTTCTTATCAGCTGATACGGTGTAACAGCCACATTTATGAGCCAGCCCACTACAGAACGGACTACAGATGGAAAGTTACATCCACTTCTTTGAGAAAAATAATCTTTCAAATGCCTTTTAGCAAATTAAACTAATAATAATAATAATAATAATAATAATAATAATAATAAGAGACTGAACTTATAAAATGCAAAGTTTGGATCTGCCAAGCGTATAAAATAGTAACAGGAACATCTACTAAAGACAGTCTTGAAGACCCAGAAGTGTATGGAAAGATAATTTTGAAATGGAATTTAACTCTTTAAAATATTACCCATATTGCACGTAGCAGCGCCTATAGCTTCCAAACATTCCGTTACTCTCCCCCACACAGTTTGTTTATGCTTTTCGTGTGATTTTCACGACGAACACCAATTAACTTCCTAAAGTGGTCTTTAGAGTGGACACGAGCAGCGTATTTTGTGTGATGTAGGGCCCGTACTTTTACATAAATCTTACATTCGTCTTACCCATTTGTGGGCCCGGTGGAGGGGGAAGCGCGTGACGCAAATTCGGACAGCCTCTCCAGCTGCACAGCACTTTCCGCCAGGCACTGGTCTTTAAAATGCTGACTGAATGAGTAACTTGATATCAGAGTGGATCGACCTGGCACAGAATAGACGTCAGTTGTCTTGAACTGTGGCAAGGGATATACAATAAGTAAACGTAAGCGGCGTAACTAGGCTTTCTGGCGCCTGGGGCGAGCAGTCACAATGGTCACTCCTAAAGGAATTACGAAATTAAAAAAAATCACAGATATTTATTGAATTTCCTTGTATTCCTCTCAGTAATTTATAATTTGTTGAAATTTCTCATTTTAAACATTCAGTTTGGGACCCAATTTGGTGCCCCTTAAACACTTCTCACGGGGTCAGCTTCACCCCTCGCCTCACCCCCTCGAAATTTAACACCGCGGTGGTGAAATTTTATCTCCGGCGCAGTTATGTAAGTCGTTGCATAACTGACTTCTCGCAGTCATCATCTTATCATGACTCAATCAACAGTACGTTGCGCAGGTTAATATGTAGCACAACTATTTTGTATTCGTGATGTACCGTGTTCGTATGGCCAACCGAAGACCGAATATTGTCAATCAACAAAAATGCCACAACATTAAAATAAATTAGGCCAGTACAGTTCTTGTCCATATCGATTGCAGTAAACACACATAACTACATGAATCTGAACGCATTCCTTATGACAGATTAAAGCCCCAAATAACTTTTCGGTGTTCAGGGACGTAGCTGGTGTACAGCGAGTTTTGCAGCCAACGCAGTGGCAAAATGAATACTTTAAATAAAAATAAAACCGTTGTAAGTGCGCAATAAATTCTAAACTATTGAGACAAGAAAATGAAATTCATTCAAATAGTGCGATGTATTTAAAGTTCACGATTTATTTTACGGACGGCCAATGTGATTGCTAGCCTCTGGCGTCAAAACGCCTAGATAATTCACTATCAATAGCCACTTTCTGTAATTTGTATAGGCAAATTCAGTGCCGAACTCTAACATAAACCTACGCAACTTTTTTTGTGCAGAAAATTAGATATTTCATTTCCATTGAATTTCACAACACAACAAAATATACTTTCTGCAAAATAATATTGCAAAACTGCTAGATTATAAATCAAGCATGGCAGTCGATCTGGGGCAACATCGACACTGCGCTAAGGATCTGGTAAAGGATCATGAAATAACAAACGCTATATTCAGATCTGCTAAGGCCGACATGAATCAATGTACATCAGCGTACTGTAATCGAAGGTACAGCAAGCCATGGTCGGCTGTCATTTCACCTATCTCCCGCTCCAATCTCTGCTTCTTGCTGAGGGTTGGAGTCTTCACCCTCGTGTTATCGCGCTCTTCTAATCTGGGTGCGATGATTCCCTCTGCTGTAACCACTACATGTGCTATCTTGCAGCTATCTGACCGGCATTGTACAGGGATGCACCACGCGGCCCGTGGTGGCATGGCTGGGCCTATTAGCTGGTCCGTCTTAGCGGCTGTAAAACTAGACTATTGATGCTACGAGGTTTGGGGTTCTCATGAAAGCTGTGGTGTTCTGGAATAGGAAGTTGTGCAGCCTGTCAAATAGACAGCAACCATATTCAACAACAAAGAACATGGGCACAAACAGATAATTATTTTTTTTGGAGGGGGGGGGAGGGGAAAGGTGGGCTGACCCAAAAGCTACATATAATTTATGTTTGATTTTAAAAATTATGTTATGATAATCATGTCAAAATCTCCTAGCCCACATCTACGTAGGTTAGAGATAAAATAAAATTAGGATAATTTGTACAAAATCCGTGTTTTTTTTTTAAACTTCGCTTTGGGTTGGAGCCCACCCGTCTTGGGTGCGCTAATGCTGAAGACATTAGAACAGCAGTAATGGAAATTCAGGTATCGGTGAAACGGCTGTTTCTGAAAACCCAGCTTATTCTATTTTCTTGACGTCAGAGAACAAGCACCAAAAATCAAATACTTGATTAAAGTTTTAAATTCAAGCGGTTACTATACACATTATTGGGCTTAACATTAAATATCCCTAGACAAGCGTTTCCCAAAATTCCTTTATGGAGAAACGCATATAATTTTTATATCCCGAGGAAGACCTGTTTGAAAGCGAAAACAAAGAGGTAGTTGGTAGCTCGCAAAAATTACTACAGTCTGACCAATTTCGGGCAAAAATTCTCGCAAAATTCGAAACACATTTGTAACTTTTGTGGTGTTTCAAAATATCTACTTATTTATTGTATGATTTCCCGTGGAACCCAAGAGTTCAGTGAAACCCTGTCTGGGAAACACTGCTCTAGATTCAATAGAACACAGTAGAGAATTTGTACCTGTATTTCTTATGATTGTGATAACAAGATAGGGCCATAGGGCGATCGGAAGGATTTTTTGACACTGACACCAGCCGGGACCGAAACAGCAACCTTCCAATTTGTAGCACAACACCCTAACCACTGTGCCAACGGGGTCCCTGTGATAACAGGTTTTATTTACTTACACAATATTTAATCATTGTTTTCATAAAGGAGATGGAGTGAGTTGAATGTGCGGTAGGAACTGAATTTTCAAATACAAGTTACATTAATTTTAACCTTCAAACAGACGTGCCATGGCTCATACGCTTTGTCGCCGACCTCTCACAGCGCAGACCAGAATTCGAGTCCAGATCAGTACACGTGGGATTTGTGGTTGACAAATACGCATTGCGACAGATTTTTTTCCACCTAGAATTTCGGGTCAGCATAATTCACAGAAAGTACAGGCTGTAATTCCTGAAAAGAAGAGAGTCCTTAAATAACCCACACCAGAATGTAGCTACTTCGAACGGGCTGGCGCGGAGGGACTCCGGGACAACTGGTTGCCCTGAGGATTTCAGGGTTTTCCTGAGCCAAGAACAATGTTAGTGCAGAAACCACCCCAGTAAATCCTCCCGCCACACCCCTTCCTATTCCATAATTCATAAGTTTTTCACCAAATCTCACTGGGTGCAAAATTAACCCAAACTTCGATTTGTTTAAGGTTGCAGTTGTTTTACAAAACGCTAAACATTAAAGTTCCTCCTCATAAAAATTGGACCGCAGTAGCACAATGGTTGAAATGCTGTGCTACAAATCAGAAGGTCGCTGGTTCGATCCCAGCTGGTGTCATTGGAATATTTAATTGACATAAAATCCTTCCGATCGCACTATGGCCATGGGCTCGACTCAGCCTCTAACAGAAATGAATACAGGGAATAATTCTTGGGGGTAAAGGCGGCCGGTGCATAAGGCTGACAACTTACAACCATCCCGTGCCATTGTCACGAAATCTGGGAACCTTAATTTCCTGGAACCTTCTGGGTCCCTCGGGCTCTCTAATATGAATTCTTTACCTTTACCTCACAAGAATTACAGTAGCACGTCTTCACAAGACTGCGCTGTTAATGTTTTATAGTGTATAGTATGGTCAACATAAAAATGTTGTCATCCACACAAATAAATGTATCAAATTATATCAGAAAAAGTATCTAAATGTTTCGATCAAACGTATGGTCAACCTCAGGCCACTCGTGAACATTAAAACAAAATTGAAATTGCTTGTTTCATTTTGGATGAAAATGGGATCTCAATCTCCTACAAAAATGCACACAAATAAATTTAAAAGCTGCTGAAATCTAATTCGAAATTTATGTTTTATGGCATTTGGTGTAACGTGTAGTCACATTTCACGACATAAAACATCACAATTAGTTTTGCCGATGACATATATAACTATTTTAGAACTTGTACAAACACAGCGGGATGTCCAAAATAAATTTAAATGTTCTACACTCAGTATCCACTGCACCTCAATCGGTCACAGATTAGTGTAGAATAACAGAATAATGAATCCTATTGTGCTAACGAATACAGCAGTTTCTTGCCGAACCCCTGAAGTTGGTGCGTGTCTTCCTTCCCCAAGAAACTGCAAGCACATGACACAACTGCAACAACGGGTTTGTACGGTAGGAAAATTATGGAATGATACAACACTGGCGAAGATCTCTGTGTCATTAGCAGGCCTGTACAACTGTACTTAGTAGGCCCGTACTAGGTGGGCCTGACAACAGGACTTGGTGGACCTGTACAATTTCAAATCATAATGATTTTTATCTTGAAAATCGCCTAAAAATATCGACTGCATTTTATAATCCATATCTATATTACCGGAACAGTTGGCCGTAATAATCTTTAACTTGAAAAGAAATAAAAAACATTGGACCAAATTTCTCAAACGCCAGCTACTGTTGCATTAAGCACTGCCACAATAATTCCTGCTTGTTCTTACGCAGTGTCGCTACCTTCCACTACGCTGTGCATTCGTGTCACCGATAAATCTATATAAAGACTATAATTTGAAACACCTAACTAGATGGACACTCTCCGTCCTCCTGTGTTCAAACGAAATTTAAGACATATCATTTGGGACAGAATCGGTCACCATCCTCACGCATTACAAACGAGAGGGCGGGGAAAACGTTACAATCTACGGGGGCACTGCATTAAGGAAGTGGCCCTGGCCCTGCTATGTTTCATATATTATTTGTTTTTCTCGGTAGTGTCATTATATGTCGACTCTACAAACTAACACTTCCAGAACAATCCCAATTAACTCTGCAACTGATGATCAGTCTTTTCGAATTAGTGTAAATATATTTAGCCATTCGACTCCTGTAGGGCCCGAAAAAAGGTTCAACCGGTTCCCGAACTCGCTGTCGGTGGGGCTACCTTCACAGCAGTCCTGGAAAGACACACCCAGGGAGGTCAGACAGGCAGAGCATTCCGAACTTTTGTGCCATTGCCTGTTGAATCCAATTCAGAGGAACTGCTCGTAATTTCTTGCCTCAGTTTTGGCACCCATACTTTCCCCGGACATTGTTTTCATATTTATTATAAAAGAAAAAATTTCAAACTGTGACGGATTTCAAATGTAATAGACCATCGTCAGATTCGCAGGCAGCTTAATATGAATATTATAAATTTGAAAAAAATGTGGCTTTAAAGCCTTTTTAACCAGCTGCTCTGGACTGAAGCTTTATGACATTTGACATTCTCGTGGAACCTATGCGACTACTGTCCTCTATACCAGTGTTTCTCAAACTTTGTGAGACTGCAGCCCGGTAAATACTTTTTTTCATAAGACGAGGGCCCGGTCCCAACAGATTTACTCGTAATTACCTTTCCATTTTTTTAAGTTCATACATTAAACTAACATAAGCATTAATAATTAATTATGGCACAATCATAGAGAGTATTAGTATTAGATGTTGCATGTTGACAAACATAAAATTATATTTAAACTAGCTATCAATCACTCTACTAATGTAATCTTGTAGCATATTGCCAACATCTGGGTCTGCTTTTTGCAACAAATTCACGAATATTTTTCTCCTCAGAATACTACCACTATAAAATATTTATTCATGAAAATTGCTTAGAAACTAAACTGACAAATTCCAGGAAAACCTTTCGCGGTCCGGTATAATTGATGCTAGGGCCCGGTAAAGAGCTGCGGTCCGGAGGTTCAGAAACACTACTCTATGATGTGACTTAAAAAGTTTCGGAGAAACTTGCTGCCTCCCTGTTCAAGGTAGCATATTAAGGCAGCAGTTTCTTCCGAAACTTTGATACTTAACTATCAGAATACGTAGAACCACATCCTAGAAAACAAATATCCTAGCTCTGCACACCTTTCAAATTCTGCTTCAATATTTCACACATGTTGTGCTTTGGTCACCCCTATTCTCGTGGCCTCGCCTGCACCTGGCTATGACAGTGGCGACATCAGGATATCCATTGTGAGGGATTCTGTGGTTTTGATCTCCTGTGCCATTGTCCATATCAGCAAATCGGTGTAGAATGCACGATGGACCTCCAGATAAGGTAGAGTGCAGGGCGACATTATACAAGAGATT
>Ga0131853_10016132_pt1 | contig 13646 bp, 15 predicted proteins | sample TergutLab28metaG_FD_92764 | JGI IMG/M metagenome (GOLD analysis project Ga0131853, IMG submission 92764) | Labiotermes labralis P1 segment gut microbial communities from Petit-Saut dam, French Guiana - Lab288 P1 (version 2) (version 2) | ecosystem: Host-associated > Arthropoda: Insects >... | reverse complement strand
TTTGAGGTTTACACAGACCCCACAGCGGCGCACACGCACCACGCGCATTATTTACCACCATTACCACCATGAGCGGGCAACACCGCAAGATGTTCACCGTTGGCACTTAAATAACGGTTGGATCGGCTTTGGCTATAATTTTGCTGTAGACATGGACGGCACAATATGGGAGGGGCGCGGACTTGACACCGTAGGGACACACACAGGCAACAACAACGGGGACAGTATCGGCATTGCTGTACAGGGGCGTTATGATGACCATACCCAACAAATGCCCGATGCACAGTTTAACGCGTTGGTATGGCTTACCAAGCACATACAAGGCGTTTACGGCAATATTCCCATGTTAAGACATAGGGACGTTACCGCCACAGCTTGCCCCGGTAGACATTTCCCTTGGAATGAGCTACAGCGGCTTGAATATCGTGGGGAAGTTGTAGAGCCGCCCGCGCCGCCGCGTATTGTTACCCTTGATATTTTAGGCAGGGTAGAAGAAATAGGCGGCTACATTGATAACGGCGCAACATGGGTAAGACTTACCGAGTTTGGCGCGGCGTTGGGCTTTGATGTTTCATGGGATAATGAGCGGCGCATCCCGGTAATAGCGGCGGAATATGAGCAACCGCATATAACCCCGGCAAACCAAACCGAGCCGCAAGGAAAAGCCGTAGCCCTTGACATTTTAGGCAACGTGCAAAATATTAGCGGCTACATTGACAACGGCGCAACATGGGTAAGGCTTACCGAGTTTGCCGCCGCGTTGGGCTTTGCCGCTATATGGGACGATAAACGGCGCATACCCGCAATTATACCCGCGAGGGAAGCGGGCGGCTGTAACCTTCTTACTTGCGTAAGTGATATACGGCAAGCGGACGCGCAAGCAGATATACAGCTATTAAAGCAGATAGTACACTTTGAAGCGCGGGGAGAGGGCAGAAAAGGGCAAATAATGGTTGCTAATGTTATTCACAACCGTATAAAAAGCCCGCGCTTCCCTAACTCTTTGCGTGAGGTTATTCTACAACCTAACGCATTTACGCCAACACAACGCCCGGACTTTGGAACGGCAACGCCAAGCGCACAAACAGCGGCGGCGGTTATGGAAGCACTTAGCGGCGTGGATTTATCAAACGGCGCGGAATTTTTCCACGCGATAAGCCATTTAACGCCGGAGGTATTCCACGAAAGGGCAGTAGCCGATGGGCGGCTTGTAATTACTCACGAATATAGAAACCACCGCTTTTACAAACACGCATAGCACCAACATAAAAAAGGCTACCCGCTAAAATGGAGTAGCCTTTTTTGTTTTAACCCTTTACTTTTTGCCGTAGCTGGACAGGGAGCGCGTAGCTTCCAAGTCAAGCACGATACCAAACAGACCATTTACAAAAATGTAGTTTGGTTGTGTTCTCTTATTAAAGGGTGAAGTGCAGCTAACAGGACTTGAACCTGCAAGGTCTAGGACCACTAGATCCTTAGTCTAGCGCGTATGCCAATTCCGCCATAGCTGCGTGACGCAAGAGACATTGTAATACGCATAAACCGACATGTCAAGCAATCAATTTAAATTTAGCACGGGTGTATCTACACTAAGGTACGTATCTGGCACCACACCGCTTATAATGGTATCTACCAATGACACATTTCGTGTAACCACAATTTCAGAAGACTGTACAGGGTTGATGATGCGTACAACAGACTCCACGGTAAGCCACACTGCAAAATGCGTCTGGTTTATACCCACCGCAGTAAAGCTAGATTCGTAATTAACCAACGCGTTTCCAATGGGCGCAAGATAAAACGAAAAATGAGGGCCCATTTGCGCCAGCGTATCAAGACCCAAAGCCATTCCAATAGGTACGCTCACTTCCTCTGGCTCAAGATTATTCAACCGTGCTGAAATGCCTTTGGCAGCGGCATTACATATTTCATTAACCAAAACAGTATTGACACTCAATACAGGACTGACAGAAAGCCCTTCACCTGGGCTTCGTATGATAAAATCTGCCGCACTAATTTGATTGGTGCTAATTATTTCCTGCACCACAGAATTGATTACATTATTTATTTCTGTTTGTAGACGAAGCTCGGCGGCATCAAGAACAAGGGGCAAAACAAGTCTATCGAAACGATAAAAACTATATGCAGACGTACCAATAAATAACAACAAAATAACAAATGCAATAAGCTTACGCGGTAATATTCCCCCTTTTTTCCCTTTATACCTATTGACATCGTGTATACGTGCCACTGCCTTTTTACGTTTTCTTTGCCTCAACCAAGGCAACCTTATTTTATGTAATTTTAATCGAAATCTACGCATTTCACACCTCCTACAATATATCTATGCTTACAAAATTCAAGATAAATCTTGTCATACAAAACTTTGTACGCATTAAATAAAAATGCTGATAGATTCAACGTGTTGCATTTTGCAACACGTTGAATCTATCAGCATTTCTACGCTCACTTTAGCTCATTTACATAAACTCACGTACATTCTCACTCGCTCTATTTTGACAAAGTTAGCTTTTAAACTATTCACTCTTACCCTTCAAAACAACAACACCAAGCGGTGGCAATTTGATAGGCGTGCTAAATTCTCTGCCATCGCATAAATGTGCTTCGGCAATTAAAGTGCCTGGGTTTATTATGCCACTACCGCCATACTTTTCGTCGTCGCTATTTAAAATTTCAGTATATTTGCCTTCAATCGGTAAGCCTACACGATAATCTAAATGAGGGCATGGGGTAAAGTTACATACAAAAATCAAATATTCGTATGCAGAACCTTTCGCTTCTTGGTCGGCTTTGCTTCTGCGCTTCTTTTCAGACGCTCTGTAGAATGACAAAATGCTGCGTTCGTTATCCTGGCAGCTAATCCACTGGAAGCCATCGCCTGAAAAATCTTTTTGCCAGAAGGCTTTTTCGTTTAAATATAAATGGTTTAAATCTTTAACAAATTGTTGCATTTGGCGATGATGTTCGTAATTTTCAAGCAGATGCCATTCTAGGGTGCGTTCTTCGCTCCATTCTTCAAACTGGGCAAATTCGCCACCCATAAATAGCAATTTTTTGCCGGGGTGCCCCATCATAAAACCGTATGCTGTGCGTAAGTTTGCCAACTTTTGCCACGTATCACCAGGCATTTTGTTTACAAGCGAACCCTTGCCATGCACGACTTCGTCGTGGGATAAGACTAAAATATATTTCTCGCTGTAGGCATAAATCATGCTGAACGTTACATTATGGTGATGATGTTTGCGGTGAATACTATCCTTACACATGTATGTAAGGAAGTCATTCATCCAGCCCATATTCCATTTGAGGTTAAAGCCTAGCCCGTCATGTTCTGTAGGGCGCGTTACGCCAGTCCACGCGGTGGATTCCTCGGCAATCATTAACACGTTGGGGTGGCGTTCACCTACAATTGAGTTCATGTGTTTCATAAATTCTACGGCATCAAGGTTTTCGCGTCCGCCATATTTATTGGGAATCCATTGACCATGCTGTTTGCCATAGTCTAGGTACAACATAGACGCTACAGCGTCTACTCTTAGCCCGTCCAAGTGATATTTTTCAATCCAGAAAAGCGCGTTTGCAATAAGGAAGTTTTTTACTTCGTTGCGGCCATAGTTGAAAATAAGCGTTCCCCAGTCGGGATGTTCGCCTAGGCGTGGGTCTTCATGCTCGTAAAGTCGCGTGCCATCAAATGCTGCCAAGCCATGTGCGTCCTTAGGGAAATGCGCAGGAACCCAATCCATTAAAACACCAATGTTGTTTTGGTGGCAAGCATCCACAAAAGCCATAAACTCATGAGGATTTCCATAACGACTGGTTGCAGCAAAATATCCTGTGACTTGATAGCCCCACGAGCCGTCAAATGGGTATTCTGTTACGGGCATCAGCTCAATATGGGTGTATCCCATCTCTTTTACATAAGGAATTAATGATTCGGCAAGTTCTGGCCAGCTCATAAAACGATGGCCCTCTTCAGCCACGCGTCTCCAGCTTCCCGCGTGAAGTTCGTAAACATTCATTGGTCCATCCAGCGGGTCTTTTTTGTTGCGGTTGTTTATCCATTTGCTATCATTCCATTTGTAACCTTCGATATCAAACACCATAGAAGCAGTACTGGGGCGCAATTCCGCAAAAAACGCATAGGGATCAGACTTTGAGAAAAACTGGCCATTATGCGACTTTATTTCAAATTTATATTTATCGTAGTTGGCCAGCCCAGGAATGAAAAGCTCCCACACTCCAGAGGTGCCTAAATGGCGCATCGGGTGACGTAAACCATTCCATCCATTGAAATCCCCTACTACACTAATTCTTTTTGCGTTCGGTGCCCACACAGCAAAAAGAACGCCATCAACGCCATCTACTTTCATGGCTGTCGCGCCTAGCTTGTTGTAAATCTCATAATGCGTGCCCTGCCCAAAAAGATGCAAGTCCAGTTCGGTTAAAACAGGCGCGAAAGTATAGGCATCCCATGCTTCCCAAACATGACCGTCATGCCCTGTAAAGCGTAGTTTGTAACGATAATGATTCTGCCTTGGCAACACTAAAATAAAGAAACCATTTTTGTGTTCAATTTCCATTTCGTAAACTTCTTTTTTCTTTTTGGGGTTTAAAACCTCAACCTTTGCCGCCTCAGGATTGAATACACGAATCATTGTATGTGTTACACCTTCGGCTTCGACATCGTGCATCCCCAGCACATAATGCGGGTCGGCATGTTCGCCGTTCACTATTTTCATCAGTTCATGCATGTCGGTTGTAATCAAAAGATCATCTCCTAACATTTTGTTATTGCATCGAAAAACAAATAGATGCAATCCGCTTAGCATTGAATTTTATAACTCATTCACTAGAATATATCACAGAAATTGCCATAGCGCAAAGGCAAATAGCAAAGAAAGTTTGCAGTTCTATGCAAACACATACTATAATATGCTTAACCAGCGATACAAACACGATAACTACTGAAAAAAGGAGCATGGCATGACTAAATTTGAGCTACCCGAACTAGCCATATTCGACATGGATGGAACAATGCTAGACACCGAGCCGCTATCCATGGAAGGCTGGCATGTCGCGACAAAAGAAATGGGATTTGATATATCACCTGAATCATTTAAAACCATTTTTGAAAAGATTATTGGTACAAATACCGAAAACTGCAAAGCTATTTTGCATAAGCTCGTTGGCGAAACATTCGATACAGAAAGGGCGTTTGCCATACATTTAGCCTATATGGACTCGTACTTCGAAAGACACGGTGTACCAATAAAGCCAGGGCTCATTGAACTGTTAAATAAATTAGAGCAATTGAACATAAAAAAATGTGTCGCTACTTCCAGTCTAAAAGCACGTGCCATAAAAAAGCTAACCGAAGCAGGATTAGCCCATCGTTTTGAAGTCATCGTAGGCGGTGATGACGTCATGCGCTCAAAGCCTAACCCTGATATTTTTTTGAAAGCTGCCAAGTTATGCCAGATATCCCCATCAGCCTGCCTAGTGCTGGAAGATTCTGTCGCAGGCACAGAAGGTGGATACCATGCTGGAATGCGTGTCATAAACATCCCAGACCTTGTGCCGCCGTCTGATAAAGTGCGTGAGATGTCCGTGGCTGTTTGTAAAGACTTGTTCGAAGTAGCCGAGATGCTTGGATAGCCCAATTATAGCAAAAAAATACTTCTGAGAAAATCCTCAGAATCAGCACAGTTGGTAGCGCAAGAAAAAAGCCCGATTCAGGCAATCGCCGTAAAATCGGACTTTTTAAAAATGATAAATATTGAAGCCGACTATCCGACTCGAACGGACGACCTGCTGATTACAAAAAATAGACAGCAGAATTCGACAAATTCACTATTTGCTAAAATGTCTAGTAATTAAGCGTATTACAAGTATTTTTGCATTCTCGTACATTTTTATAAGTACTCGCACTAATCACAGTCAATTATAGTCAAACTTAGTCAGATTGGAATATTTCAAAAACATATGGACTAATCAGTCAAAAGTAGGATATAATAAAAGCAAGACCAGCGCGTCAACGCTAGTCTTGAGTGTAGCAATTGCAACCGCTTGTCGGTTGGCACGTTTTATTTTTTGTTAAATTTCAACTCAAATAGCCGTTACCTTGGACGAGGACGGCTATTTTTGCGTTTGCTGGGCTTTTTATTTCCGCAACAACAGCATTTGCGATATGCAAGATATAAGCCGATAAGTGTCATCAGCAGAGTTGCTATCTCATATATGCTCATAGCCTCACCCCCTTTCGGGTGTGAGCCAACCGTCCACGATTGCATGTCCATTATAGCACTGTTTTAACAAACTGCAATATATGGTTTTACAGTCTTTGCTTGTAATCTTTCAAAAACATATGGACTAATCAGTCAAAAGTAGGATATAATAAAAACAAGACCAGCGCATCAACGCTAATCTTGAACGAAGCACACCGCTGGGCGGTATTGACTGACCCCAGATAAAAACTTAGGGTACTAAAATAAGTCGCGACCTTACCCAGGGCAGCTTATTTTTTATTTCGAGGATTCTTCATGTCTACATTTTAACTTTTTATACATAGTTAAGCTTAGTCAGATAAGCCAGACAAGAATAAGTTAAGCTTTTCAGTAGTTTCCGTTCTCCGCTGGTTTCCCAAATGTGTATATATGTCCATCGTAACTTGTATACTGCTATGCCCTAAAATATCTTGCGCTGATTTTATATCTACACCAGCATTGTATAATATAGTGGCAAAATTGTGTCTAAAGATATGCGCAGTAATATCCTTTTTGCCAATGACCTTTTCAAATTTAGCCCACATGCGGCGGTATGCCGTATCTGAAAGAGTACTACCATTATTACTTGTAAAAATAAAATCCGTATGAATACTGTCCATATAATCAAATAGCGTTTTGCGCAACGGTTCAAGGATAGGGATAACCCTTACCCCAGACTTAGTTTTTGTAGAATATTTAACTTCTGATTGATTCACTTTAAATACCAGTGTTTTGTCTACGTTAATGGTCAAATTTTCTTTGTCGATGTCCGCTTTGGTCAATGCAAGTGCTTCGCCTTTACGCAATCCCGTATACATAAGCAACATCACAAAACATTTTGCTTTAGCATCAAATTCTAGCGATTTAATAGTATCTACTTCTTCATCTGTCAACGCTCGTTTTACGCTTTTAAGTTCGACAACTGGAAGTTGAATCCCTTTCGCTGGGTTCTTAATAAGCAAGTCGTTAATAATAGCTTGGTCAAAAAGTTGTAACAACGTCAATTTTAAAATCTTCATTGTCCGTCCTTTTGAACTATTGTCATTGACTATTTTTTGTAAATGCGCAAGTTTTACGTCTCTCAATTTCATATGACCGATTGTTGACGTAACATATATACGGATAGTATCCTCATACATTTTGCGAGTTTTGTATGCTAAATTACCCTTGTACGTTTTAACCCAAGTGTCTGCCCAGTCACTAATGGTTATATTATGGTCTATTTTTAAACCCATGTTATATTGCATACGCAAAGCACTTGCTTTGTCTTTAACCTCTTTTTGAGTTTTGCCGTATACAACTTTTAGTCTGGGCTTCCCATTCTCTTTGTAGCCAACCATAATAGAAATTTGATAACGTCCATCAGGTCGCTTCTTCATAATTAATCCTTTTGTATTTATACTTTTTCATTTATACCTGCTTTTAATAATGTTTTAATTGCACTAGACCTTTTTTTTATACTGCCATCAACAACTACAATACGCCCTGTGATAACGCTATGCCATACTTCATGGTCGCCTTTACCATAACGAACAAAATAACATCCATTAGCTGAAAGAATTTTTTTTACTTTTCTAGTATAATCAGCCATTAACTTGCCCGTGCTTTCAAATTGTCTATACGTTCTGTTTGGAAAATGAATTGAATATCACCAGTATATTTAAAATCCACTTCTAATACATCTTGTATCGCTATTTTAACCCTTTCAACAAGTGCATCATATGAGTTTGATTCGAGAATCAAGTCGAATTCCCCATTTATTAATTCCGCAATCCATGTGTCATTTTCCCAACTCATGTTTATCTTACATATTTTCGTCGTATTCATTACTATCATCTCCTTTTTGTAAAGCATATTTGATAGCTGTCCGTCAGGTTGTTTTTTCATTGCTCATTAGTTCAGCCATTCGTTTATTATATACATCCAATGCCGTTTGTTCTTCTTTATCAAGTCCAAACAAATCAATTCGTTGGGGGCTTACCCCTTTAACAATATTGGCAACGTCCTCGGGGCTATAATGCTCTGTAATAGAAAATCCATACTTCATAATCCTTTCATAAAATGGATTTTTACGACCTTTTTGTTTGCTGGTAATTTCAGGGATATCGCTGAAGTCAATGTAATCGTATTCATTCATTAAAATACGCCTCCATAGATTTGTTCTTCATGTAATTTACATATAGTCATTCGCCATATGTACTTATCTTGTTTCAACTTTCTGTTTTTTTAAAGATTCATGCTTCTCAAAGTCTTCGATACGCTTATTATATAACTCATGTTGATTTTTTACATATTCTTTGTGTTCCTCAACACTTTTGTCAATGTCCTTCTGTAATTTTTCTTTACGCTTATTCCATCTTCTTACGGCTCTTCTCTTATTTAAGAACAACAGGCGGAATATGCTTTGCAGAATTCTCCATACAATGGACAATACAACCACCACCACAGCCACTACACCAACATATTCAAGTATTGTTCTATAATCACTTAAAATCCACTCAATAGCCATAATAGCCCATTCTTCAACAATTGAAATCCAGTCCGCGATATAGACATTTATCATCGAATCCATTTATAATATCCCCTATTCCACCCCCAATAACAGAACTATATTAATAATTTTACATATTAATTTCATTTTCAAGCTCGCACGCGACGCCCATCCGCTTTCTGTTCATTGCATCATCCACTGCCGTTTCCACTTGTTCTTGTGTAATATATCCATTTAAACGAATGATATCTAATCTGACAACATGATAAACGGCTTCTACAAAGGCATCACGTTTCATTGTTTCTATTCTTTCATGAGTTGCATCATCTATTTCAATTGCAATTACAGGCTTCATATATTCAACACTGCACAGTAAAAAGTCAACATGCTTTGCAGAAATTTTATTAAAATATCTGTGAAACCTTGTACCTTTTTCGTACTGGTTTAATGTAACAGTGATAAAGTCAGCCATTCTTGGTTTAACACATATTATCAAATTATGCTTATGTGCTACAGGTTGAAGATACCTAAATACTACTTGTTCTCTTTTTGTAAGAATACTTTCATTTAAACTGTAAGGCAAGAAGTCTTTTTCTTCTTGACTCATTTTGATTCGCATTTGCGTTAGTTGTTCTAATGATTCAAACTCATCTTTGAATCTATCTTTATAGTCTTTTTTTTGTTTACTATTGTTGGTAGATTTAATAATCAAAACCAACAATATACCTATTGATAACATAGAAAACATAAAAGCTAAACCCAAATTACCTTGAATCAATTCCATACTTATTCCTCCAATCGGCGGCGCGGTCGCGCGGTCATATGTCCGAACAGTACTAATTCTATGGCGAGTTTACTAGCGGAAAGCTAAAAACCTATCCACAATGTTTTCCATACCTATATTTTCGCGTTTTCTTAGCGTTTTTGGGTTTTCCACGCTTTCCATAGGGCGGTTTATGGCGGCGCACTCGAAAACGCCAACTGCATAAACGCATTGATGATGCTAAAGCTTTTTGGATGAGACGTAAATCCTGTACGCACATCATCCATGTGTTTATCATGTTGTGTTTTAGCAGTAGCAGCGGGCCCTGTGGAAAGAGTGGTAAACCCAAAAACGCTTAGAAAACGCCAACTATAGGTGTGGTAAACATTGTGGATAGGTTTTTAGCTTTCCACAGCTAGTAAACTCGCCATAGGATTAGCACTGAACGAAACAAGCGCGACCGCGCCGCCGCACTCATTTGTAAAAACAAAAGACCAGGTCTTTAAATATTCCATGACTATTTCCAGTCTATATCTTCTGGAGTTGCGATATCATCAGGCATCGGCATATCTTCGGATATACATGTGCAATTTTTCCAATTCATATTAAAAGTATTTAGGTTTTTTCAATGATTCAGTACGTTCATCAAGCATGAGAATATCTTTATATGACTCATCGCTTAATCTACGTAAGAATTTTGTATCTTTTTTTATAACCTTTATATCCTCTTCAATAACCACCAAACGCTCATCAATTTTTTCCAGTTTTCCTTCGAAGTTTTCCAGTTTTCCTTCGAAGCTATCTAGTTTTCCTTCAAAGTTATCTAGTTTTCCTTCAAAGTTATCTAGTTTTCCTTCAAAGTTATCTAGTTTTCCTTCAAAGTTATCTAGTTTTCCTTCAAAATTATTGAATTTATCCCGCACCTCTTTTTTGAAGTCATTTAGGTTATGATTAATTTCTTCAAGCAATAAAATCATTTTTTCATCATTCATGAAAATTCTCCTCAATTTCTGATTTTAGTTTATTACAAATATGTTTAGGGTAATTCATACCGCTATCAAGGGCTTCTTTCATTTTATTAAAACACTGAATTGAACACCCTCCAACTTCTTTCTTGCAATTTTTCCATTGAATAACTCCTTTATTTTACATATCAATTTCTTCTTCAAGTTCAAACGCAACCCCCATCAGCTTATGCCGCTTTTTGGCATCTAGCATATTAAAGATTTCTAGTAGCTTCATTTCTTCGGCAGTGTGTGCCTTTTCAGCTTCATTGCCGTTTATGGCTTTTGAGTTGTTGCCTTGGGCAACTGCGCTATTGGTTATGTTTGATGCTAAAATGTTTTCTGTTCTGCCGATTAAGTAATCTACTGATACATTAAAGTAGTCAGCTATTTTAACAATTGCTTCAAAACTTGGTTTAAGCCGTCCATTTTTCCATTCTGAAATAGCACTTTTATGAATTCCAAGCTCACTTGTTAGCTGGACAGCCTTAATATTTCTTTCTCTCATTAGACGCAAAATATTATCAATAAGCATAAATACCTCAAAATATATCACTAAATACAAAAATAACTATTGACATTTTGTAATTTGTGGTCTATTTTGTATTATACGAATACAAAGAGACCTCCACATACATATGCAGGGCAAAAACTCACTCCTCAACAAAGTGATTTTACCCTGCATACTGTGGTACGTCAACAAACAAGGGGAAGTTTGCATGAAAAAGACTGTAGGTAAACCAAACTATTTAACTATTAGTGATTTAATGGAACGCTGGAAATGCAAGTACACCTTCGCCAATGCCTTCATGCACCGCAAAAACTCAGGCGCAATAAAAATCGGACGCAAACTACTAATCACCGAAAAAGAAGTAATAAACTACGAATCGACCTGCGGAATAGCCACGGGCTATTGACACAGTAAACGCAAGGTGACGTAGCCCATAGCATTGCAAACGCGAAGCGTGTTGTCGGCGCGGTAGCGTCGGAAGGCTTCACGGTCATGAAAGTAATACACCATCAACATCACTCCCCAGCGCAGCGCGCAAACCCCAGCCAACACACGATACACACCGCGAACGTACACGCAAAACTGCACCCAATATCCCGCGCCTGTCATTAACCGCATTTAAAGTATAGCTTTCGGCGGTCGGTACGGATGAGAACGAGGAGGATACGCAATGAAGAAAGGTTTCTGTCCAAAATGCAAAGTTGCATTAGATAACATGGATTTCGACAAGGATGGAAGTAGTGGTCAATGTCTAAACTGTGGTCACATACTTACTCCCAAAAGCACCAAGCCTACGGGCATAAAATAAAAAAACTCAAAAAGGAAAAGGAGACTCCAAAATGCAAAACTTCAAACAAACATTTTTGTTTCTATCCGCACAATCATATCGGATAGTAAACGAAGCTACAAACGAAGTAACCACCGAAGGAATATCCTTGCGTTACCTCACAACAGATAACCTAGACCCTGTAGTAGACGAAGACGCAATCAAGCGTGGCAACAAAGTGGCTGGCGGTCAAAAAGTAGTAAAGGTGGCATTACCAATAGACAAGCTGAATAAATGCAAAGAATTCCCAGCCCTATATGACGCAACACTCAAATTTTCAGTAGTCGGTGACAAGCAAATGCTGCAAGTCACAGACATTGACTATGTAGGCCATGTCCGTCTGACGGTGGACAAGCCCAAAGCCAGTTAGGTGGTAATCAATAGCCATGAAACAGAACAACTACGGTAAGCTAATAAAAATACTCGCCATCCTAGCCATTCTGTTTTTATTCGCCATATACCTTTGGGTAATGGGTCGCGTGTTTGTATTACAAGCAGCTGAAATCCCCCCACCGCCTCCCTACCCATTTGAAACCCAAATCATTCCCCACAACGCAGACATCCAATTAGAAATACTACGCATACTCAACTACATTCACTCAATAAGCCATCACATATGGTACACCAATGCACTAAATTTACAAGAACTACAAGACACACACATCAGACTGGTACTCACGCATTACACCCTGCTAGACCAGCAAGAAATCATGCAAGTCCAGCAGGAATCCATACGCATTACTCAAATGTGGTCAATAGCCTTGACAGCATTTTCAGCAGGTCTACTGCTAGTGGTCATCTTCGCCATAGTCTGGAGTAAATCAACATGTTAAATACAAATATCATCGAACTAAGCACGATAAGCACAGCAAACGAGCTACTAAGCACAGAAATCATGGAAGTATTATTCATGTCATTCGGTGCGGCACTCCTGGCAGGGTTTACATTTTTCTTTGCATCATGGGGGGCGTCTTCCGCACTCAATGTATACAAAAAACTCTTTTGAAAGGAGAGTGCACAATATGTTCGACATAGTACAACCCATTTCCGATGGCATGGACGCACTGGTAACTCAAGTAACGGCAGTTATCGGCGCAGTGGCTCCAGGCGCAATCGGTATCGTTGGTGCGGTAATGGCAATAACTATTGGCATTCGCGTTTTCCGTTCATTGGTACGCTAATTGCAACAAAAGTACATCCAAAAAGATGCTTCAAAAGGAGTGTCAACCCAGGGCAGACTTTCCCCAAGTCTACCCTATACATAAAAAACTCCTGGCAAGGGGAAGTGAGGAGGTTTACAACATGAAAAATGTGGTTAAGCGTTGTATTTCATTAGTGACAGCAGTTTTAATTTTATCAATTAGCTTAGTTCCTGCAAACCCTGTCCGTGCATCTATGCCAGATGAATATATTCATTTTGGACAGTATATTCCACAAAGTGATTTTAGATATTCGAATAGTTCTAATTATGATGATTATATTTTTTATTATGAAAATGAATCAATACCATATGATACTGAATCTACTGAATCATCATTCATAGATACGAACCCCGTTTTTGAAATATGGCATTCCAACGAGTTTATAACCATAGCCCCCGTTTTTGGTACATCCATTGCATATCAAATGTTAGAGGGTTTGCTTATTAGCTATGGACTAAACCAGCAGCAAAGCGTACCTTGGCCAGATATTCCACATTTAGAAGATGCAGGACGCGCAACTGCACAACATCTGTGGCATGTTTTTAATCACCCATACGCTTGGAAT
>Ga0131853_10016131_pt1 | contig 13646 bp, 5 predicted proteins | sample TergutLab28metaG_FD_92764 | JGI IMG/M metagenome (GOLD analysis project Ga0131853, IMG submission 92764) | Labiotermes labralis P1 segment gut microbial communities from Petit-Saut dam, French Guiana - Lab288 P1 (version 2) (version 2) | ecosystem: Host-associated > Arthropoda: Insects >... | reverse complement strand
TGAAGGGGCCGCCGACTGTGAAATACGGTCTGTAATTCGTTTTTTGAACGCTAGGAATGTGCTACCAAGTGAGATTCATCACCAGATCTGTCAAGTGTATGGTGACAATGCGATGAGTGATGGTGGATTAGGAAATGGGTTCGGATGTTCAATGAAGGACGAGAGAACTTGCACGATGAGGCGCGAAGTTGTTGTCCATCTTTGGTGAATGATGATTTGGTGCGTAAGGTCAAAGAAAGAGCGCGTGACGACAGACGTTTCACAATTTCTGATCCGTCCCTGCACTTTCTGCAGGGAAAGTGTATAGTGAGAGGTAGGAACTGGACCTTATATATCAGTGAAAGTAATTTTATGATTCGAAATTAATTTAGTAAGGAGATGTTGAAAGCTTGTTGAAAGAGGCATAGGCCATGAATAAAACAAATACAGGACAACGGTATTATGGCCGTTTCTGTATCTATTCCTCTTTATTTGGCAAGTTTGACACCGCGAGCAATTGTACATAAGTATAATTCTATTCGTTGGGTAGCATCTCCTCTTTCGCCATTGAATTGCCACTGACTGTTCAGTATGCATGTTGTTAAGTTTTTACCTCAACTACTCGTACTTTTGTTTAACTTAATTTATAGTGCATGCTTCTGAGAATGTAAAGCATGATTTGCGAGACATTTGGTTGCCGTAAAAAGGTTTTATGTCTCTTTGTGCATATTGAGCAACTCTCCACTCTCTTCTAAAGTGGTTTTACATTATATGTATATCTATCAGCACTCACAGGACACCATTAGCTATGCATTGAATTGTACGTAGCGAAAGTAGATGCTATTTTTTAAGGCCTAATGCCACTTCATATCTATTGAATTCTATGTCTGAGAGTCTGAACAATCAGTTGCCATGCTTTCCACTGTTTTGAACAGGAAACTTCTCCCGGTATTTTTGAAACCCAACCACAGAAACAAAAATAATGTTCATGATGAAATTTTAAAAGCCTTGGGTATTGAATGTGCTTATTAAGGGACCACCATTCACAAAAGATTATTGCACGGTACACTGCAGAACAAAACATTGGAAATCGGGATGTACACATTATCACACCTGCCGCTCGTCTTGTAATGGCAGTAAAACGTGGATTTCTACGTCAATAAAAATCCAACCAGATGCAACAGTATGCCTGATCGGCCACGTTGGAGGGAAGTAGCTGTACCAGTATTATGACCTGTACCAGAGGTTGCGGTTACAGTTTTTAGTACTCCTGATGATGGGTGTTGTGACACCCGAAACATGTATAGTGACTTTGCAATAAATAAATATCTGCATACTGTTGCATCTGGTTGGATTTTTGTTAACACTGAATTACGATGCACGGAACCATGAGTTAAAAAAAAGTGGATTTCTACTTTGAGTGAAAATATGACGCACAGGATTTTGAAAACAAAAGGGTAGTCTAAATATTCTTTACCAAGAAGAAGGATGCACGAGGGAAAACTGGAATATTTTTTAGGGTGGAAACTGTGTGATTTAAACAGCTTACAGTGTATTTAAATTTATGCATTAAAACCAATAAATGCACACGTATAACATAGTTTTATCACATATCATTAATTGCCAACATGTTTCGATCTCTTTTGCGATTACCATCAGGAGAGCTGTACAAGAATACATGCAACTTTCGACCAAATTTTATGCGTTTTGAAAAAATAAATTTTATTTGATTTTAGCACCACGTAAGCTGACATTTTGTGGTCATTTGAAGAATTTGAGGAATTCTTTATAACGGTGAGTGATTCTACTTTCATAATTTGGCAGTTTATTTGATTCTTAATATTATTGTAAAGATACCCTGATGAAGATCGTCAAAGCGATCGGGACATGCTGGTAATTGACAAATAATATGTGATAAAACGTGCTTCACACATGTTCTTTGGTTGGTTTTATTCCAAAAGCTTAAATATTCGTTTAATACACGGATATAGAACATAATAAACTTACAGAATTTCGATATTTTGGCGGCTGCAGTGGGCAGGACATGTGGATAGAATGCTGAGAACAGATATGCACATTGAAGTCGGTGAGAAAGGCTCTTTGGAAGAAAAGACTGCAATTTTGATTATTAAATTCACAATGGATATTGGAATTAACGTTTTGAAGAAGGTAGGTAAATGGGACAGCCACAGGATCCGTCCTATTGGTGATGTTCGACATGGTTTCGATGCTAATACAGTAAGACTGAATCTGCAGTATGACCCAAATTACAAGAGAAGGGGAGCGAGGCAAAATTAGGGATTGCTGATCATTGCAGCACATTTAGCTAATGCAAATAGTATGTCACATTTTTTCACAAAATGCAGTAACTGTGCAACGAGACATTTCCTTGCACCGTTGTCGGAGAGGTATTGCAGTGGAAAAGGAAGTTTGGATCTTAGTACAAGTATCACAAACTTGAGGTTAAAAAAGGCTCTTGGAGATAATTCAGCCACTTGAGCTGTGAAGTGTTATATTGTAATTACGTCAGGTGGGGAAATTTTATTTTATCTGGTAAAGTCGTTTTATGTTAAGCAACACTTGGTGACAATGAACACATTTTGCATATATTGTAATATCACTTATATGTGTTATCCGAAATGTGTAATTCAAATATTACTAAGGATATTCTGTAAAATATAAAGGATACAAATGATTTTACACCCATAATTTCAGGAAAATGTACATAGGGTTAACATGTGTACAATATTATTCTATTATCTTATACTCTTAAACAGTACGTAGATTTCACGCTGTTGATTACTAGGCTAGATCCACATTAGGATCGAAGATACTGCAAACATACGTTTGGCTGCAGAAGCACAATACATACGAAGTGTAATGCAAAATTTCATTAAGGATACTAATTTTAATAATTTTAAATCTACAATTTTAACTATGATATTATCACTGACGTAGTATCCAGATTTATACTGGATGGTGCTACATTCTCGACGCCAAGTACTTTTATGTTTATACACATTCCTCTGTGTCTGAATCTACCTAAAGATGACTAACTTAAGCCGAAGCACGTACAAGAGTCCTTACGTAACATAATTACATATTTGTAAACCATGTACCTTATCTCACAGTTTCACATCCGTGAAGAAATTAGTAGTCTGCAATTCTTTAATTATCGTTCTGAAACTAAAACAGTTCTCGCCCTACTCATGACATAAATTTTTAATGTTCTCAGTAGTTTCCGTACGAAAATTTCATTAAGGTAAATCAGTCCCATTACAGGCCCGAGGTGCCCATAGGGTTCCAGGAAGTTAAGGTTCCCAGATTACGTGACAATGGCCCAGGAATGTGGTAAGGTTGTCAGCCTTACGCACTGGTCGCCTTTACCTTCAGGAAATGCTCCTGGTACTCATTTCTGTTAGAGGCTGAGTCGACCCCAGGGCCATAGTGAGATCGGAAGGATTTTATATCAATGAAAAATTCCAGTGATACCAGCTGGGATCGAAACAGCGATCTTCCGATTTGTAGCACAGCACCTTAACCACTGTGCCACCGCGGTCGAAAATTGCATTGCCATGCAAAAATTTATTTAACCTTTGTATTGCTTCTGTTTCGCAACTGAACACGACTATCATACGCTATTAGTATGGATGGTAGGAAGCTGCTCCTTAAGAATTCTGCCACTGTCGGTCAGTCAAGGCTACTTGTACTGGAACGTGTTTTAATTAGGATACTGACATACACGAAACTAAAAAATGGGAATCCGAAAAGAACTTGCTTCTATCAGCACTGTAAGTATGAATTTGACGACTGAATTACGAGGTTTATTAGGAAAGTAAGTACCTTTTCGCTGTAAAAAAATCGATTAAGATTTCGTATAAAATTTTATTGTTATCAGATTCTACATTCTTCAAACCATTTTGCCACATATTCGCAGCCATTATTGAGGCACTTACCGTAGCGGGTCACAAATTTTTGTATGCCCTCCTCATAGAATGTGGCCGCCGATAACCCAAATGACTACCGACAATGTCATAGAGTAGAGTCCTTGAAATTTGATGAAAGATCAGAAATTGTGAAACGTCTGTCGTCACACACTCTTTCGTTGACCTTAAGCTCCAAATCATCATTCACCAAAGATGGACGCCCACTTCGGGCCTCATCGTGCACTTTCTCTCGTCCTTCATTGAACATATGAACCCATTTCCTAACCATGCCATCACTCATCGCATTATCACCATACACTTGACAGATCTGGTGATGAATCTCACTTGGTAGCACATTTCTTGAGTTCAAAAAACGAATTACAGACCGTATTTCACAGTCGGCGGCCCCTTCAGTTGTCTTAAACATGTTTAACGTACAGGAACAAACATAAACATAGGACGAATTTCACGAAATGGCGTCTGTGGCTTCTCAATTGATAGAGAAAGTCACTGCATATGCGAAAAGTGACAGTCTCGAGGATGCTCGAGAGATATGCGCAGACGGTACTTACTTTCCGAATAACCTACTTACTAGTAGTACAGGAATAAATTAGAGTAGCATTTGGTTGCGCTTCGGTAATATGAACTGTTACAATGTTGAGCGCGAGCCGCAGTGTGGGTCTCACAAGTTTAAAGCATCATTTTAGGCGGAGGCACGTGTTTATTTAACGAGTGTAGATATAGAATTATGATCACAAAATGCCTCGAGCACCTGGAAAGTTATCAGCCGGAACACCTCAGCAACGTCGGTCGATGCTCTCGGTCAACAGTGGTTATCGCTCCTCAGGTTTACGGGTGACGGTTTGATTTGCTTTCGAGTAACGTTGTGAGGGGTAAGGAACAGTTGTGTTTGTCGATTTGAAACTTAAACACTCATCACTTTTGTATACTCCGTTCCCGAAGACTAGAGAACACTGCCAAAGGAGTGAAAATCGCGACTGAAAAATACCGTTTCTTTTTTATTGTTCTGGAAGATTACCTAATGTCTTCTGGGATGTGACTTCGGCCTAAACTTTATTTCTTCTCATTTTACTCCTTCATTTTTCTCATGGTTTTTTTAATTGCACCCCCAGCTCTATTCTACTTTCTTTCTTCTTGCTGTGACAGCCATTCCTAGAAGAGGTGGAAGAAAACCACGTAAAACTCTGTTGGAGTAACAGAATCTACCTTACCACAAGTAACATGCGCAAGATGTGCGCTTGCTTGAATTGTAGTTTCAGTTCAGAATCTTATTGGATACGTATGAATGCAGATGTGTGCGCTATGTACTACTTTGTTCTTATCTGCTCCGTTTGCATAAGGAACACAAAATTAGGCACAAGACAGAGATCGGAGGAAAGATTACAAAATGATAGAGGAAATTGTACATTTAGGGGTTTTATGCTTAGTAATTTTTTCCTAATCGGGAAAAGTTGGGGTGCGTGTAGAATGTGGCAGGAAATGAGAAGAAGAGAAATGCATGCAAAAAATAGGCGGAGAAAACAGAAGGAAAGAGACTGCTTGAAAGAACTAGCCGGAGATGGGAGGATAATAGTGAGATGGATCTTAAAGATAGACTATGATGATAAGGACCAGATTCTTTTGGCACTTAACAGGGCCAGTGGATGTTTGTTGTGTACGTTGTAATAGAACTTCAGGGTCAATAAAGTGCGGTGAATTTCTTGACTTGGCAAGCAATTACTGGCTCAAGAGAGATTCTGCTCTGTTAGTTGATAACGTAGAGATTACGTATGACACTTCGTCTGCCCATCCGACGGATCGTTCATGTCCGAACTACCGATCATTGATATATGTTGAATTTAGTACCAACTGGATTAGTCACATCTTGCGTAGGAATTGCCTTCTAAACTGCCCCAACGAAATAAAGATATAAGAGATGGGGAAATGAAGAATAAGATGTAAGCATTTACTGGATGATCTTCAGGAAAAAGACGATACTGGAACTTGAAAGAGGAAGCACTAGATCGGACTATTAGAAAACTGACTGCGGAAGAATCTATGGACGTATCATAAGACAGAATACGTAAGGAATGAATGAATGAATGGATGGCTGGAGTGAATAAATATGTTTAGTACTGCTGATTCTAGCGAACTTTTGTTCGGATTATTTTATGCGTCTTCTCATTCTAAAAATCTCTAGTTTTTAAGTGAACCATTTGCTTTAGTGTCAAAATTTAATAAATTTAAAAATAAAAATATTTTAACATCTAGGTATAAACACGAACAAATCGAAATATATACATCATAAAAATTACTTTATGTTGTATATATTCTGTATAACTTTCATTCCGAAAGTAAATTCGTCTTCGTAAAGGGAACATACAGTATTTCGTGGTAATTTGAAAGAAGGGAACTTTAAAGGATTAATATTTCATTTACTGTGTCAGTGAATAAAATAGAGTCAATCCTATATCGAATACAAATATTTCCCAAGTAAATATTTTGCATTGTCAGTAGATTACGTCTATACCGCTGATGTTCATTTGTTACAGTCACACAATACTGTGGCAGAACTAATGACGTAACGTACTACTCACTACAGCCACAAGCCACAATAAAAAAATGTTTCATATGAAAGTCCTAAATAATAATGCAGTATGAAGTAAAGGAAAATGTAAGGGTAAAGTTCGCTTTAGAACATGCCACAAAGACCCAGAGGTTCAGTAGAGGCATAGCTATCCTCTTTCTTTAACCTCAACGCCAGAGTGGGTGAGTGGTCAAATGCACGCTTCGGTCGCTTTTACCCCCAGGAATGCCCTGTTACCCATTGTATAGAAGGCTGGGTGGGCTCCAGGACCGGTCTGAGCCGGTGCGGAATATGTCGTCCCCATCGGGATTAGAACCCCGGAACGTCCAGCCCGTAGCGAGTTACTATACCGACTGAGCTACTTCGGCCCACTGAAGTTCTTCAGGTTGATTTTGTTTGTAAATGTTCCTGAGCTATTTTTAAAATAAAAATTTGATAGAATTAGATCCGTGATGCATATAAAGAAGAAATTAGAGGAAAGGTTTGAGGAAATGGCTCAAGACGATGGATCGATAGGATGTTTATGGCATTCGAACACAATGGCTTATTGTGAGCTCTCAATACAAAGATAATCCAAGTCGATTAAATGAAGGAGCTGCATCGTGCTTGCGAACAGGCAGGTGATTAGGCCTTTATATCACGCCTTTATTGAAGTACGTACTGCAAAGGCCACACTGCTATGATTTCTTGAACCCTACTGATTGACACCAAAGTACATCCATGCCAGAGAAGCAGGTTATACAGGGGCAGCACTAGGCCTGTGTATGGTTTTGATGGCATTGTATTATGACACGTTAAAGTCTGATTGCTTGACACTAGCGATCCGGCAGAACGTGATGTCTCCATCTCCCTGGTTGTCTTCAGTTCAAGTCACCGTACTCTGTGAAACTAGCTGCAGGCACTGAAATATTATGTCCGACTTTTAGCTGTATGTTTAAGTCTTTTAAAATATATTTTACTATTTAACAAATATTATTAGATAAAAGTAAAGTGATCCCGTTACAGGCCCGGCGTGGGGTAGAGGTATAGCTCTACTCTTCCATGACCGCGGCACTAGAAGAGGTCAGTGGTCAGCAGCACGCCCCGGCCGCACTTTACCTCCGGGAAAGACCCGGTATCAATTGTACAGGAGGCTGGGTGGGCCCCAGGGCCGGTCTGGATGGGCGGAAAATTTAGCCTCCACTGGAATTCGATCCCGGACCGTCCAGCCCATAGCTCAGTCGCTATACCGAATGAGCTACCCGGCCCACTTAACACATATTAATAGGGTGATAAAACCAGGGGAGAGTTATGGGTAGAGCATAAAGCGCGCAAGGTAAATTATTTGGAAGAAATAGGAAAAGCCCGTGGAACGTCAGTCTCTGTGTTGAATCCCGCAATCTTCCACACATTCATAACGCTGAAAAGTTTCGTCACGGCTGCATTTGCTTTCATTTCGTAATACGCCAGATAATAGGCTGTGCCATCTGAAGTACGGTGACAGGTTTGTCATTCGCAAATACTTAAAAAATTAATTAAAACGTTCTGACTGCTGTAATTAATGACGTCAATGCTCCCTCCTATCCTTATTGATATATGGCAATAGCGCAACAATGTGCAGGCTTATTGAAACCGTATATGCATAGATCGTACTGTAAAACCGACAATTTACAACCTATTTATGGAAGAGTAACAGCCATTTATTCAAACTTTCAGTTGCACATGATGTCATATTCATGGAAATAAGGACAATTGAGCTTAACTCTCGAACATGTCACAAGCAGCAGACATTTGACGTGCATATTCACATAGTCATGGAGCTTGAGGGTGATTTCGTTGGGCGAACACCATTTAATTACCCGTACCCAGGGTTGTAGTGATTGATGCCGATTCCCGAATTAATAAAAAGCTGAAGCAAAATTATGTCTGGGACGTAATATAAAACTGTTTATTTAAAGAAATAGAAGGATCTTAAAGTTTCCATCTCAGTAGTTGCCTTGAAGGAAATCATGCGAATTTTAACGAAGGTTGGATTATGGACACCCGAAAAGGTGTTCGTTGTTTTCAAATTTGACTTACAGCAGGGGTGCAGCGAAAATAGCTCCGACTGGCATTCTGGAGGTATCAGGTTTGAATCTCGGCGGTGGAACGGCAGTCCTGAGGTTCTTAGTGCTTTTACTCAGGTGTTCTAGGTAAATGAATAACCAGTACCTCAGTATATTGACACACTTATAAACGTAACTGAGTCACCTGTCACGATGTGACGCCTTCGTCTTGTATTCTGGAGGCACCGCCTTCTAATTTTGATTGAGAGTGTGTTATCCTGGTTGAGGTTTGCATGTATTTCCTTAATATCCGGAGGCAAATGCAGGAATCGTAATTTAAATAATGTAGAAGTTTTCTTCCACATAATGAAAAGGTAAGGCAGTTCCATTACAGGTCTGGAGTGGCCCAGAGGATTCCAGGAAGTTAAGCTTCCCAGATTTCATGACAACGGCACAGGATGGTGGTAAGGTTGTCAGCCTTACGCACCGGCAGCCTTTACCCCCCAGGAAATGCTCCTGGTATCCATTTATGCTAGAGGCTGAGTCGACCCCAGGGCCATAGTGCGATTGGAAGGATTTTATGTTAATGAAAAATTCCAATGACACCATCTAGGATCGAACCAGCGACCTTCCGATTTGTAGCACAGCACCTTAACCACTGTACCACCGCGGTCCCCTCTTCTACATACTATTATACTCAATATTTACTTTCGTTCTAGGCCATTTGAGGTTTTATAAACTTAGGAAATGCTGCAACGTCATATTGCCTATGAAGATCGTGGCTCCTCGCGTTGTGCCACTGAAAAGAGCATGTCTTCTAATTCCAGATTTTCTCCAACGCGATCACAGGGCATACTTAAGGCGAATAGGCGAGCCTTAATGGTTATCTAAATATTCGACAACATGTAGAACTCACCAAGGCACAACGCTACTGATACAAAAAGCCGCCACTGCACATGATCCTGAAAGATTACCGTACACTTCCCTTAACAAACCGTCTCCCCAAGATGTACAGACGTATGTCATCGTATTATCATTCCGTTTTGATACGTGAAGTTTCCACGCACGTGAATACGAACGTTACATGTGGCACAAAGTAATATGCTAGATATGGGTTGATTGAACCACGGAGACTGCAGGCTGCATCGAAGTATTTGTACATGGTGTTACATATTAGGTCAGAGTCTGAGTAGTTAAGATTCCCACCTCGGTCTCGGATGTTTCTCTAATGTTGGACCAAAATTCTGTGGAAATTCTGGTCTCCACAGACGCGATATTCTTGTACATCGCGCAAAATTTAACGTCTGGCAATTACCATTACAATGAACCCCACTTTTGACGTGTATTAATAATGACGTTTCTCAGTAAGAATGAAATTTTTGACACCGCTCAGCCACCTGGGCTGATAAAAAGAAGCTAGAGCGTTTGTGAGGCTGGATTTTATCTCACTTTCAGGTAGAAAAGAAAAGGGGACAGCTAGACGGTTGTTTGACCGTGCATCGCCCTCACGAAATAATGTGAAACATCAGCTTGATGCAACTAGGTAATTTTATTGGTGTATTCTTAGCTAAGAATACACCAATAAAATTAACTTGTTGCATCAAGTTGGCATTTCACGTTATTTCATGGGGAGAGCTAGACTTAGTCCATGGTTTGAGACTGGTTCTTTTGAACAGATCCAACATAGTAGGTTCTGACTTTTCGTCGTCCCACCTGAAGAAGGAAGCAAGCTCCGAAAAGGTGTAAGTTGTTCAGCCTGAGATTATGGAGAGTGTGTTAAGTCTAGTCTTTGCTGCGAACTTATACCATCTTCAGAATAGTTTATTATTGACATTCCTTGCTGCTCTTCCTTCCCCTAATCACTTCGTCTTTTAGTTAAAAGTATTTCCTGCAGATAACTTTTTTTCCGTACAACTGGAAATACGATTTCTTCCATTATATTAACTGAGTATGTTTCCGAACCTGGCAAAGTTATTTTTTCCGTAATTGTCTCGGTATTTATTGCTTGAGAGGAAGGCACAATGAACCAGTAAAACGCAGCGTCTCCAGCGACTCTTTCCGACGTTTCATCTTTAACTTCAGATTTATTTGTTATTACTATAGGGTATTTCTTTTATTGCCGCAAGGAAGACGGTGGGTTCATCCGTTAGGAAACCCACAACCGCCAGGAATCCCGTGAGAGCTGCGGTGATCAGCACAGCGATCAAGCAAAACACATTATTTCCAGATATTTATCCTTATTCATTAAAATACAGTATTCATAAATTATTTATTTCCTGCCTTCATAGTCCTCAACGATGCTTTTAAATAGCTTCGTCTTTCATGGAACAAAAGATGTAACATTAAAGTAAAAATTTGTTATTGAAGTTAGAGAAATATTTGAATTGAATGAAGGGAAATATTTTACGTTCATTCATATCATTAATATTTGTCCTTAGGTCTAGCTGTTAATATCTTACATATTATCGTTCCGCCCACGCTTTTATAGAAGAAGCACTGCCTAAATTAGGTAAGTCAGTAAGCAGTTAGTAACTGAAGGGAGTAGAGTCTTCTTTGGTAAGCAGATACTTGCAGGTAGTCAAGCCATTCCCCTCCTTGTATGAAGACAGAAATGTAATACCATCTACAACAGGAATCGCCATTGATTTCTCGTGAACTAAAATTAATTCACTTCGCTTCCTCATATACTACTGGCAATATTAATTTTCATTTTATCCCTGTGTTTTTGGAGTAGTATCTTCTCTTCAGATTTTCTCACGAAAAACTTTTGAACCTTATCATCTTCAGTACGCACGCTAAGTAACCTGCCCATTTCCTACTGCTTGAGTGTTACAGCTAAAACCAACTACGATAAGGGGATTATTGTTTTTGGGGATACGACGTCACGCAGCGTGATAAAAAGGTAGCGAGGATTGGGATAAATTCTTCGGAGGATCCTAAGGGTGCAGGTAGCAGGCTTCTACAGAACTTTTAGCTTTCTGCCAGAATGTACGGCATCACAAACAAGATTACAGTAGTCTTCATAAGCCACGTCCGAAGAACCTTACTTCTCACTACATCAACACATGGTTTTGTCACAAATTCAAAATCTGCAAGGAAATTATAATGTAGCCGGTATTCTGTTTATGTGCTAGACATTGAAACATAGCAGTCATATACATGAAAACGGACATGGTTGCTTATCCCATTCTAGCAAGTGTTCTGTGAGTCCGATATAGTGGATTCCGTCTACAACGTATGTACTTTAGTTGGGGACTGAAGGAACATACATGAGATTCTTGCTTGCTCCACGCTGCACAATTTCCATAACTTAATAAGATCGGAAGTCCTCGAGACGAGAATATAATAGAGGCTGTCTGTCCTCATAGCGTCTACTCTCTCAATTCCAACAGGATGGGCATATGCATTGTACAGTACATTCCATTTCTTAAGTAGTGAGTGTGCGCTGTGTTCAGCTCTCTGGCCTACTGCACGCCCTCATTTACGAGGCTGTCCACCTCCGCTGGCAGGCCTGTAAAGTTCGCATATGCTGGAAAGGAATGCAAAAAATTTAGACCGTTACCGTGCTTATGAAAGCAACAAATTTTGAAGGAGAAAGGTGGGAAAAATATTCAAAAGCATTCCACGCAATCTCCTATGCCTACCGTGCAGGGAGAGTAGTGTTCAGTTAGAGATATATCATTTATTTAAAACACTCGTACACAACATACAGGGTAGGATAGAGCAGGCTACATATTTCGACCTATTAAACCACCATCAGCCCCTTATTAAGAACGTTAAAAAGACAAATTTGAATTAAGGGCGAGATCTCCACCTCTACGTGCAATAATACCTTATAGATGTATCTGATTTTATTTTAAAAAGTGCCTTAGTTTATATTATAGCATAAAAGTGTGACAAAAAATAAAAGTAAGGAATTGTAAAAAAATTTAAAAAGATGTGCTTGTAGGCAGGCTGGTAAAGTAACACATCATAATATATGACACCTAAATTTATGTAACATATTCGGAAATTCTCTGATTGTGTGGCATCAGTTTAAGACTCTTGTGCTATGTATATAACCAGTGGCGTACGCACGAATTTTGTTCGGGGGGGAGGGGGGTTTCAACAAATTGAGTTGAGGACAGAGGACAGAGAACGGGGATCTGGGGGCGGTAACCCCCTACCCCCTAGTCGATGGTTCTGGAGGCAGTTGTAATTTGGTACAAGAAATTTCATTTCATATAGTAAAAGTTTCTTCATTTTTGGCACTTTAAGAATATTTATGATGACAACCAATTTACTTGTCATTGATAATGTAAAACAATTGCGAATTTAGGTAGTTTTAGAATTATACTGCCTTTTTCCGAATATCTTGGAGTGTTGGCGTCCTAAATTCAGCACTTTTTAACAGTTTTCACAATCTGGTTGAGTTTGGCACGATTTTGGAGGGCCTTCGGAATTTCGGGGAGGGGGGTTTGAACACCCCAACCCCCCCCCCCCTCGGTACGCTACTGTCTATAATAGTACTTACCTGAAATTAAACAGCTCCTTAGTGGTGTAAATATATTCAGCGATGTGTCATAGTCATTCGTGTATTTTGCGGTGTCACTATAACTGCAGTTTTGGCCTTTAGATTCTATTAATGTTTGCGAATAGTAGTGGCGCTCTGCTGCTTGAAGATTGGAGCGTCACCGTTCTGTCGGGGCAGCGCTGCCACTCAGATGTGATCCGTAAGAATAGATAAAGAACTGGTTACTCTATAAACAAGGGCATCGCACTGAGGGTAAGCAACACTTCAAAAGAGTATAGTGCTAGCCGGCATTACTATGTAGACGTTTCGGACATTAATGATTTTATAGTTGTCCATTCCTTTCATTTCTTTGGATCTGTGTACTAGATTTATTGCGCCAACAAAATGCACAGTATTGAATATAAAATATTTTCAAAGACGCAGCTGCGAAATGTTTCGGTACGAGTTTATTATCTTCAGGGAGCAAAATATGACAGGTTTAAAACTAATTTCCAATAGTTGAATAAAGAGAGACCAACTTGATGTCACTTGCTTTATTATTTCATTATTTACTGCTTAACATGTTTCGGATGTTAATACATCCATCCTCAGGAGCTTGCGACTTATTTGATGAGTTA
>Ga0131853_10016130_pt1 | contig 13646 bp, 13 predicted proteins | sample TergutLab28metaG_FD_92764 | JGI IMG/M metagenome (GOLD analysis project Ga0131853, IMG submission 92764) | Labiotermes labralis P1 segment gut microbial communities from Petit-Saut dam, French Guiana - Lab288 P1 (version 2) (version 2) | ecosystem: Host-associated > Arthropoda: Insects >... | reverse complement strand
TAAACAACATCGTATTTTGCATAGTTCTGGGACTTCCAATCATTGTGTTGTTCACCGCTTGGAAGCTGAGAGCTAGTCGTACAAGTCTTTCCATCAATGAACGATTGGTACTAATTTTCCTGCTGACTGGCATAGTGTCCGGAGGGCTGATAGCTGTTTTTGTTGTTACCGAGTTGACATATGCGATATCGGATCCTGTGACAATGTGGATGCGTATATACATGTACATTGGCATCAACTTAATCGCGTTCTACGCAATTGCGGTTGTTTTCCTTTGGTATTGCGAACGGAAAATTACCATTCCAGTGGAATCAGTCGCCCAAATTGCCAGAGACTTCATAAGCGAGAGCAACCAGAGGAAGGACAGTAGTTTTGTTGCATTTGAATGCGACAAGCATATAGGCAACAGGAACGAAGCTGGCGTGCTTGCTAAGGCTTTTAAGACAATGGTTCTTGACTTGGACGCATACATTATGAATCTAACAAAAATCACGATGGAAAACGAGCGTATAGCAACGGAGCTTAACGTAGCTAGGCAACTGCAGGCTGATATGCTGCCGAACACCTTCCCTGCCTTTCCCGATCGTGATGAATTCGAGATATACGCTGTCATGCAACCAGCGAAAGAGATAGGTGGCGATTTCTATGATTTTTTTATGATTGACCATGACCATCTAGGAGTCGTGATAGCCGACGTCTCGGGCAAGGGCATCCCTGCCGCGCTGTTTATGGTCATTACGAAGACGCTGATCAGCAACTGGGCACGAAATGGCGGGGAACCCAAGGATATCCTCACAAAAGTAAACAGCCAGCTATGCGAAGGGAACGAAACTGCGATGTTTGTAACAGCATGGATGGGTATCCTTAAAATCAGCACAGGGGAACTGACTTGCTCAAACGCAGGCCATGATCCGCCGCTATATGCGAAATCCGGAGGTGGGTTTGAGTATGTTACTGCTAATAGGAATCTTATGCTCGCTGGTATTGATGGAATAGAGTATAAGCAAACGGTGATTGGCATGCAGAGCGGAGATAGCTTGTTCCTGTATACAGACGGTGTCACTGAAGCAAATAACAGCAAAGGCGAGCTTTATGGGATGACCCGGCTTAGGGCGCTGCTTGATTGCAGTTCGGTAATTGTGCCACACGATGCGCTTGAAAGGGTAAGAATGGATATAGAGGCATTCGCAGAAGGCGAACCGCAGTTCGATGACATTACAATGTTAATGTTGCTGATTAAATAAGGACATGCGAAAGGATGATAGGTAATGGGGTTTCATGTGACGGAAGGGAAAGAAACGTCCGTGACGCTGGCGGGAAAGCTCGATTTCGCACGAGCGCCGGAACTTATGGAAACGCTGTCAGCGTTAAAAGGAAAGGACATATCGACAATAGTTTTTGAGTGTTCGTCGCTTACGTACATCTCAAGCTCAGGCATTCGGGCGATCATATATGCACAACAGAAGATTTCGCAGGGCGTTGCCATTGTTATGGTCGATGTGTGCGAGGATGTAGCAGAGGTGTTGGAAATGTGTGGTCTAGCCGACTATATTGATTTCAAAACATCGGACTAACGGAGGCTTGGCGATGGTTAAGTTTGAAATGGAAATGAGCAAGCATGCAATGGAGCTGCTCACAAAAAGCAAGAACATGGACAAGGTCATCGCCTTTGTTGAGTTGTGCGTCGCAGACATAGGGAGCCCCCGCGTTTCGAAACAACTCACCCTTGTCGGGGAAGAGCTTGCTCTTAATATCTTCAGCTACGCCTATAATGACGATCACGGTACATTTGCCCTTCGAATATATCTTTGCCATGATCAAAACAAGGTTACGATGGAGTTCCGTGACGCCGGGAAGCCATTCAATCCCCTTGAGCAGCAAGCGCCGAACCTTGATGTGCAAATGGCTGATCGGCAGGTTGGGGGTCTTGGCATCATGTTATCGAGAAAACTAACCGACAGGCAAATATATAAGTACGAGGACGGGCATAACGTCTTTATGGTGGAAAAATACCTAAGCTCCGGCACATAGCGCATATTGCCGGTAGAAACTGTATGTTAAGCTGGCTTAGCAAGTTGGGGGGTAAGCGGAATGAACGAGCGGAAGAACATATTTCGCAAGGCTAGCCTTGAAAGGATGTCGTCGCCAGATAAACTCAACGACTACATCAGAGTCTCGAACCCAAGCGTTTGGATAGTACTGTGCGCCATAGCGGTACTGCTTGTAGCGGCGGTCGTATGGAGCGTTACATATGAGCTCCCTGAGGGCATCAGGCCTATTGATTTCCTGATTGGCGGGTGATATGGATGTTATACTCACGCAAAACCGTAGCCAAGGGATATCGGCGCGTAAAAACGCCCGTAATCATGCAGATGGAAATGCTCGAATGTGGCGCAGCATGTCTTGCCATGGTAATGGCGTACCATAGAAAGTGGGTCCCTTTGGAAAAAGTACGAGAGGAATGCGCCGTCAGCCGCGACGGTTCCTTGGCAAAGTACATCGTCATGGCAGGCAGGAACTATGGGTTCACATCCAAGGGGTTCAGGGGCGGTCTCAAAAGTGTCATGGAAGCGGCCTTCCCGTGCATCATTCATTGGAACTTCAATCATTTCGTTGTCTTAAACGGGTTTTCCGGAAGCCACGCATACATCAATGACCCTGCAGTTGGCGAAGTGAAAGTGCCGATTGAAGACTTTGATAAGGCTTTCACTGGCGTATATATGACATTTGAGCCTAGGGAGAATTTTCAGCCCGAAGGCCAGCGCCAAAGCGTCCTGAAGTTCGCCCGCTCCCGACTGAAGGGAACATCAGTGCCAGTGCTCTTCGTCGTTTTCACTATGTTCATTACATCGCTGATAGGGATCATCAATCCTGTGCTGTCCAGAGTGTTCCTTGACAGGGTGCTCTCAGGGCATACCCCTGACTGGCTTGCCCCGATTATCATGGGGATGGCTGGATTGGCAGTCGCTTCGTTCGTCGTATGCCTAATCAATGCGCTCTACCTTTTGAAGATAAGAGGCAAACTGGCAATCGTGGCAAACGCTGCTTTCCTTTGGCATGTCCTGCGCCTCCCCATGAGTTTCTTTTCGCAACGGATGGCAGGCGAGATAACAGGTAGGTTGAAGTACAACGAAGCAATTGCAGAAACATTGATAGCAAAGCTAGCGCCGCTGCTCATCAACTCTCTCCTCACTGTTTTTTACTTCATAATCATGGTTAGGTATAGCTTGGTACTCACATGCATTGGGTTACTTGCTATTACAATAAACATGCTTATGGCAAGGGTGATTTCGAAAAAAAGGATAGGCATAGCTCGCACTTACATGAGGGACGAGGGCAGATTGAGGGGGCTCACGCTCGGCGGCATTCAAATGATCGAGACGATAAAATCGTCTGGCGCGGAAAACGGGTACTACGAGCAATGGTCCGGAATAGGGGCGGCTGTAAACAGGTCGCAGGTGGAAGCAGTGAAGACAAACGCATACCTAGGTGCAGTACCTGAGCTTGTGATGTCGCTGTCCAGGATAGCTATATTGATCACTGGTGCGTACCTTATACTGAGCGGGGAGTTCACCGCAGGAATGCTCCTGGCTTTTCAGGGATTCCTTGCTGCGTTTACAGCCCCCGTAACGTCCTTTATCGATGCTTCGCAATCCATTCAAGAAATGCGGGTCACGATGGAACGTGTGGAGGATGTGTTCAAATACGAGCCTGACGTCATAGATGCTGGAGATCAAAAGAGTACAGGCAACCCAGGCAAACTAACCGGAAATGTTGTGTTGGAAAACGTCGTATTTGGGTACAACAGGCTTACGCAACCTTTGATAAAGGATTTCAACATGACGCTCATGGCTGGCTCATCGGTAGCGATTGTCGGTGCCAGCGGGTGCGGCAAGTCAACCCTGGCAAAATTGATTTCGGGGCTGTACAAGCCATGGGAAGGAGAAATTAGCTTTGACGGAGTATGCCTTGCTGATGTAAACCGTCATTCTTTCACAAGCTCAGTTTCGGTCGTGGACCAGGACATAACGATTTTCGAGGATACCGTATCTGAGAACATAAAGCTATGGGACGCGTCCATCGAGGATTATGAGGTGAGGATTGCCAGCAAGGATGCGGGCATCCACCATGATATCATGCAGCGCCCCGAGGGCTATAGCCATATGATGGCGGAAAACGGCAGGAACTTCTCGGGTGGCCAGCGCCAACGCCTAGAGATAGCGCGCGCACTAGCTAGCGACCCCGCTATATTGATTATGGACGAAGCGACCAGTGCCCTGGATGCAAAGACTGAGCATGAAGTAGCGAAAGCAGTTCGCGACAGGGGGATTACATGCATTATCATTGCGCACAGGCTTTCAACAATCCGGGATAGCGATGAGATAATCGTCATGGACAGAGGGACAGTTGTGGAACGTGGAACGCATGACGAGCTAGTTAGGGCTAATGGGCATTACAAGCGCCTAGTCTCAACAGAGTAGATCGAGTTAGCGAGGAAATGATATGGGATTGTATAGTGATCAAATTGCTGACAGGATCAGAAGCGACGAGGACGCTTTTGAACTGAGTTTCGTCCAGCTTGCTTCTGTCGTTATGGGACATAAGAAACAGGCGGATACTTTCTTGTCGGACCGGGAGACAGCAAAAAACGCAATAGGTGAAATACTGAAGTATTACAACATCGTCCCTGCTGACTTGCCTGAAAACATCACAACTGTCGACGACCAACTTGAGTTCTTTTTGCACCCCTCTGGCATCATGCGCCGCAGGGTAGAGCTCACAGGCAAATGGTACAAAGATGGAATTGGCCCATTGCTCGGTCAGACAGTGGCGGGTCAGATCATCAGCCTTCTCCCAGGCAAGTCGTCCGGATACACATACTTCGACCATGAGCTTGGCAAACAGATTAAGGTCAGGAAAGAAAATGCACTTCAAGTAGGAGTGGATGCCTACTGTTTCTATAATCCTTTGCCCTGCCGCAAAATCGGCGTATTTGACTTGCTTGCGTACATGGCAAAGACCCTTGCGGTCTCGGACTATGTTGTGATATCGCTCACGATTCTTGCGGTAACCCTGCTCGGATTGCTAATCCCATATGCTAACCAGCAGTTATTTGGGAATGTCATCCCGCTTGGCGGCACAACACAGCTAATGTCGATATCTTTTCTCCTTCTTGGCGCGACAATATCCGCAACGTTTATAAAGGTCACGCGGAACATAGTTCAAGCGCGCATCACTACTAAGGCAGAAGTCGCCGTACAATCGGCCGCAATGGGCAGGTTGTTGTCTATGCCTACCGCTTTCTTCAAGGAGTATACGACCGGAGAGATATCCCAGCGGCTACACTGCCTGTCATCACTTTGTGGTGTCTTGATACAAATGATTTTTGGGTCGGGTGTATCTGGGCTGTTCTCCTTCATCTACATTGGACAAATTGCGGTAATGACCCCTGTGCTCGCAACACCGGCTTTACTCGTCGTAGCTTCAAACTTAATTTTGACTGCGATAAACGCCCTTGTGTCCGCCAGGATTGCTAAGAAGCAGATGGCAGGTGCGGCCAAGCTTAATGGCCTTGTGTTCTCATTGATCTCCGGTATACAGAAAATCAAGATATCGGGGAGCGAACGCCGCGCTTTCTCGAAATGGGCAAAGAAGTATTCGGAAAACGCCTCTCTTATCTACGCGCCACCTGTCTTTGCGCGGATCGCGCCGGTACTGGTAAGCACAGTAACAGCAGTAGGGGTGATAGTGACATTTTACATGTCCGCTTCCGCCAATGTGTCCATCGCCGAGTACATGGCTTTTAGTGCAGCTTTTGGGTTGCTCTCAGGCTCAATGATATCGCTCACCTCGGTTTCATCAAGCGCTGCGTCAATCGGTCCGATTTTTGAGATGGCTAAGCCTCTAATGGATGCTGAGCCGGAAACATCAGTTGGGAAAAAGATGCTTGGCCGCTTGACCGGGGGCATTGAAATCAACAACATATCATTTAGATACAACGAAAACATGCCCTATGTGCTGGACGACCTCTCGTTGAAGGTCAACCGGGGTCAGTACGTGGCAATTGTTGGCGCATCAGGCTGTGGGAAGTCCACATTGCTGCGGCTGTTGCTTGGATTCGAAGAGCCGCACAAAGGCGCGATTTACTACGATGCACATGACATGAAGGTAATTGACTTGAAGTCCCTGCGCAGATCCATCGGGTGTGTAATCCAAAACAGCAGTCTTATGACAGGCTCAATTTTCGAGAACATTGTCGTGTCCGCACCGTGGCTGACCATTGCCGACGCTTGGGAGGCAGCCGAGATGGCTGGTGTCGCTGATGATATCAGAGAAATGCCCATGGGAATGCATACATTGGTCGCAGACGGTGGTGGCGGGCTCTCGGGAGGACAGAAGCAGCGGATATTGATTGCACGTGCACTTGCGCCCAAGCCAAAAATCCTGCTGCTTGACGAAGCAACATCTGCCCTTGACAACATCACGCAAAAGCATGTTTCAAGGACGCTTGACAGCCTTAGCTGCACCCGCATAGTCATAGCGCACAGGCTGTCCACAATACGCCAGTGTGACAGGGTTATCATGCTGGAAAGTGGCCGGATCGTTGAGGAAGGCACTTATGATGAGTTAATAGGCCTAGATGGTAGGTTTGCTGAGCTGGTAGCGCGTCAAAGACTGGACGGATGACAGTGCGCTAAATCAATAGTGCACCGTGCCGTTGTCTTGAAACGGCTCGGACAAAGAAAAGCAAGCGGAACTATGGGCTGTTTGTGACGAGCAAATACAGAACTTCGACGAAGGAAAAGGAGGTACGGAAAAGTGGCTCTTACGGGAGATAGGGCGTATATGCTCACGAAAATCCTAAACGCTGACCATGAACGTGCGAAGAGGCTTCTGGAGTTAGAGCCAGAGGAAGCAATGGAACAAATCAACGCGCTCGGCAATGATTTTACACTCGAGGAAATCCGAGAGTACGGCGATGGCATAAGGGCGGTTAACAAGAAGCTAAAAAATTCGCGCAACGATCCTTTAACGGGGATAAGTGGCGGCACAGTGACTAATAGCGCTGAGCAGGAGTTGCTGATCCCCTTTCCCAGTGCTGCCACTCTCAGCTTCACGGATATCGGCATATCAGACCCTGTTTCTCAACTAGTTTCCACCACACCAAGCATTTCAATACAAATACCATCAAGCAAGCTGAGATGGTAATAGGAGAAGAATTTAACATGAAGGTTACAGCATAGGAGGATGATGCATCGTGGCTTGGACACAAGAGAAGATTAACAAAACCTATCGTGAAGCACGGAAACTGTCACTAACAGATCTCACTTTCCGCGCTGAGTTGCTTAGCAATCCTCGTGCCGCTATTGAGCGTCTTTCAGGAGAGGCCTTACCGGAGGAGTTCAGCCTCAGAGTTATCGAGAGCGACCCTGCATATTCGGCCACATTTATCCTTCCGCGTATCACAAATTTCGAGCTTACCGATGATGAACTGGACAATGTTGCAGGTGGCATTTCCCCAGATGGTTCAGACTCTTGTGGCACTCAAACATTCAAATGAACGCAGCATCATGAGGCAACCTAATGTTAGCTACTTAGGCTTACATGTTATGACATTTTTGATTAAAAGAGGGCTCACGATGGAGAAGTCGACAAAAAAGTACACCAAACTGTTGATCATTACGATTGCCGCAATAGCGTTGCTTTCACTGGGGGTGAACATCGCTATGAGGTTAACAAGCATTGGCGACAGCATCGGCGGTGTCCGCTCAGGGATTTTCGTTGGCGCAACGCAAAGTAGCACAAGGTATGGCTTTAACTTTTCTGCGCAGGAGGCAAGTGGGCATATAATCTTCTTTACGAATCTTAACAAAGAGAACATGGGTAATATACGCTTGGTTAGCAGCCTTACAAACGGTGAACTGCATTTAACGGTCACTCAAGGTGGTTTCAATCAAGAACATGATTTAAGCGGAACATCGATCTCCATGATGCCGGAGGATTTCGACATGGGTTTCATTGGACCAGGTAGGGTTGAATTTCGTTTAGACTTAACTGACGCAGAAAATGTTGAAGTCACCGTCAGTTGGGGGTAATAACATGAATCTCTCAACCATAGAAAAAAAAAGTGCGCTGCGCATGCTAGGTGCGAAGGAAGAGGATATGGACTCCCTGCTTGAGTACACTAACAACGCTTTCTCGCAGAGGCATGACTCGGGTGACAATGGGCTTTTGCAACGCTGGAGTTCTTTGTTCTCTGCAGCTAGGGAACATGGAGCCGCTTACGCGATAAACAAGCATCTTGTAAGTGGCGATAAGATAATCACGTTTGATGAGCCGGATACTGTTGAAGTGGAGCTATGTGAATCCATCGCAGGGATGATCCCGGTCATCACCGCAGGGTCGGTCTCTGATTTTGAGAGCTTGGTGATTGGCACTGTGTACAGAGGCAAACCTTACCCGCACATCAAGAATCAAGGCGCATCGTTTGCTTACGGCGAAAGGAACCGATTCATAATCCTGTCCCGCAAGCCGTATAGTAATGTGTCGGCAGAAACAATGGGGCTAGATGAGTCTCTCTGGCAGGAGAAATCGATGGCGATCAGGAAGGCGCATGAATGCGCACACTACTACACGAAGAGGTATTACGGCACGTCAAGAAACAACCTACATGATGAACTGATTGCAGATTTCTGCGGAATTTGGGCCGCTTTTTCTCGCTATGACGCAAATCTATTCATGCAGTTCCTAGACCAAGGGCGGATCAGCATATATATCGAGAATTTGAGTAATAGCGGCGGTGCGGTCGTGAAAGAGCTCGCGATGCGTGCAGCTGAATGGGTCGAGTCATGGTCGATTAGCAACGACTTCAAGAATCTAAATGAAACCCAGAGAATCGACTTCCTTTGCAGAAAAGAGTTGCTGGGGTATGCTGCCTTGCCTGTGTGTTGACAATCTGTCCTCAGTTTGGAACACATGTAGAATCGCGATAGTGAGCAGGCGTTAATTAATTACTACATGAAAGTATATCAATTAAGCCAAGTTCGCGCAGGAACTGAGAGCATAGTTTATACTGTATACACGGCGCATAAAAAATGTGGTCTGCGCACTGTGAGTATTGCTGGCGGGAAGCGCTCGTTTCTTATAAAACGGTCTACTGTTAGGCGAAGAAAGGAGGTCGGCGCGATGTATGACATCGAACTTATTTTCGGAAGAGATAAGATTACCAATCTGGTAAAAAATCTTCTTGGATATGACTATGTGTTGCCTGACTTTCTCTTTTCCCATGAGAAATACAAGCCTGTTGTAATCGGCATGAAAGATGCTGATACATACATCGGAGCATCGTATGGAGTAATTAATAATGGTGATGCTAGATTTTTTCTCCACTTTGTCTACGTAAAACAAGATTATCGCAGAGCATCAATCGTTGTAAAACTGTTAGAATCAACACTTAGCTGTGCAGAGAAATATGCCGGAGCGAGCGAAGCAATTTGGAACTATTGCGCTTACGAGGGTAGAAGCGACCCGCGATACGACCTTCTGTCAAGGCATACTCAATACAAAGTCAGATACTATAACATATCGAGGCAGGTTACTGTGAACACTTCGGATCTAGGCTTTCTGAAGAAATTCAGTTGGTACAAACCACAACGCTATGCAGAAATTGGGTACTACATTCTTAGGTGGCATGAATGCAGTGACAGCATGTTAAAGAGAATCCAGAGTAAGGAAAAGCATAAAGAACAAGAGAGAGGCTACTTATCGCCATATTCTGATGAGAATGAGCAGGGATGGAAACCTGATGCAGTCAACTCATTTGTACTTGCTAGGCGTGGAAACAGTGATCCAATTGGCTGGATAATATGTTCACAATTGTCAGGAAATGGACTGGATATTCGTCGTCTATTCGTGTGCACGAAAGAGCGGGTCCACGTAGTTGCTCACTTATTTCTTGCCTATTTCTTTGATGTTGTTGGTTCTTCACATAATTACCTCTGCTTTAATGTGGAAAAAGGAAATCGTCAACTCGAAGCCGTTGTTCGTAGATGCATAGATCCTATTGCCAGTTTTAGTTGCATTCAATGTAACTTACAAATAATGTTATAGGAGGATAAAACCATGAATTGGACTAAAGAGGAAGTCAACAGCTTTAACCAGGAGGTGATTAAGAGATCGATGTCAGACACTGCGTTCAGAGAGAAACTGCTTTCGAATCCAAATCAGGCAATAGAGGAGGTGATTGGCCATAAGCTACCAGAAGGATTTTCCCTCAAAGTGATAGAAAGTGATCCATCATACAATGCGACTTTTGTATTGCCAGATTTTATCGGCAACGCTGTGGAGGATGATGACCTTGAGAATGTCGCAGGAGGCATAGACTCAGAGACTAATGGTATTGTACTTGTCACTCCATTAAGCATACTTTGCTTGGCGGCATTTGGACCGTGCGCTATTCGTGCTTGCGGATTTAAGATGTGACTATTGCTGCATCCTCTCAACTGAATGCGCTCAAAGATAGTTCTATGACTTAGTTGCGACAGTCGTGTAGGTAGTTCAAAAACGCTCTTCAACAGGTTGTTGAACCACCCCTTAACACTTCATTCACCTCAATCGGTAGGCTTCCATCAGTCCCGTGATGCTGATGTTGTCAAGGGCAGTGTGCTGATTGTCTTGACCCTTGGCGACGTTTATTAAGAGGCTGCACTGGGAAATCCGATTGAGAAGACCATAGTATATACTGCCAATCTCCTCTATTTTTATTTATTTTATCGATGCTACATGTATATGCACATAAAGCGCATTTCAGTAGCTAGTAGAAATAGAGTTTCCGCGCAGAAATTGAACATGCGAGGTGAATCGACAAAATGCAATGGTCAAGATATAATCTGTTGTTTTGCTCAAAGAGAAACGGCTGGCTTCTCTATAATTCAGGCTCAGGTTCGCTGGTTCATATGGATGACGATGCCGTAGCATACGTAGAGAAGGTCAAAGATGACCCCAATATGGATTTTGTAAAGTTCCCCGATCTGTATATTAAGCTAAGACACGGTGGTTTTCTGGTTGAAGATGGAAAGGATGATGATTTAATTCGCATACTGAAAATGAGAAGATTGTCATTAAACTATTCAGATGATGCCCTTACGCTGACTATAGCGCTTACTAAGGACTGTAATTTCGACTGTGACTACTGCTTTGAGCGGAATCGTGTACCGTCAAGCATGTCTGATGATACAGAAGATAAACTAATCAACTTTATTGAAAGGCACAAATTAATCAGCAAAGTTTCAGTCGTTTGGTACGGCGGCGAACCATTGCTAGAGTTTGAAAGAATGAGAAGTCTGAGTGAAAAGATACAGGCATTAGGAAAGTCCTATCAGTGTGCAATAATCACAAATGGTTATTGCCTTACACCTGAAGTGATAAGTAATGTCAAAGAGCTTAAGCTGTCAGTCGTTCAAATTACTATAGACGGCACAAAAGAAACGCATGACAATCGCAGACATCTTATCGGTGGCGGACAAACATATGATAGGATTATCGGGAATATTGATAGCTTGATGAAGTCTGAATGGGAGGGGCTATTAAGCATACGCGTTAACGTAGACGACTCAAATAGTGAAGAGTTTGCTGGAGTACATAGTATGATAAAGGCCAAGTATCCAGAACAGTTCGGTAAGCATATACAGGTCTACCCTGGCTTCATTCATAACATCGGAGATCCTCAAGCAGGTAACTGTTTAGACTCGAGAGATAAAGGGAGATTCTTCGCAGACATAGCTAAAGCGACAAGAGCAGGCGATGTTGCGCTGTTCCCTCGCATCGCTGCAGGCGGGTGCACCATGACGAAAAAGAATGCGTATGTTGTAGGCCCAGACGGTGAACTGTATAAATGCTGGGATGACGTTGGTGATGAAAATGGAGTAATTGGAAGCGTTGCTTGTTACACCAACTGGAACATGTCGTTGGTTGCAGAGGGGATGGTGGGTGCATCTTATCTTGAAGATGATAATTGTTTGAAGTGTTTCTTCTTTCCAATATGCGACGGAGGTTGCCCAAAGGCACGGATGCATAACAAGCGAGATAACGGATGCAGGGATACTTGCTCTTACTTCAAAGAAAATACCAAGGAGCTGCTGGAATTACATTATGAGCAGAAAATACAATGACTACGTTAACCAGTGGTCTCATTTCAAAAGACTCTTTGAGCTATGCATAGCAGATCCAACATTCTACAAGGAGTTCATATCAAATCCTGATGAGGTCGCGAGAAGAGTCCGTCTTGCGGTGGATGTAGCGATGGCAAAAGACTCAATTAAGAACTATATAAGTGGAATTGAGTCAAAGCCACGGCTGTTTAATCCATACACTTGCCTTACGCATATCTATGTTAGACGTGCACAAGCAGCCATAAGGAGCAGAGCAAATCTAGATAATATCCGAAACCAGAATTTTAGGGCGTGGTTTCTAAGGCGACGAGATAAGGCCCAATTCGATAGTTATAAGCTCCGAAATAATCAACAGTTTGAATTTATACCGATATGCTTTGAACTTTCGCATGGATGTAGCGGTGAATGTGAGTTTTGTTGTCTGAACCCTCCGCGATTCAGTGGGAACTTCGTCTATAACCTTGAGAATGGAAAATTGTGGTGGGATGTACTAGGTGTGTGTAGCGATGTAGTAGGTAGAGTTGTATGTAGTGGAGCTTGTTACTTTGCTACGGAACCGTTTGACAATCCAGATTACGAAAGATTCATTATAGACTTTCATCGGATGTTTGGTCACTACCCTCAAACTACAACGGTTAAAGCGCTTGAAGACGTAAACCGTACAAAAGGATTGCTTCGCTTAATTGGCGATGAACAGTTACGAAATGCCGTAGTCAGATTTTCAGTTATCAGTAAAAAACAACTTGAGAAGATACACAGCACATTTTCTCCAAAAGAAATTGAAAGCGTGGAGCTATTGCTCAACAACCCAGAGTCAATGAACGGATATACGTTGGCAGGCAGAGCTTTTCAGCTCCAAGGCAAGCTTCCAACAAAGCGGTTTTTCACGAATACAACTTCTGTTTGTGTATTAGGGTTTGTTGTTAACATGTATCAACAATCGATTAAACTGGTATCACCAAGAAACCCATGTGCACATTACCCCAATGGAATGAGGACGCATGAGGTTACATACTTCGCAGACAAATCTTCATTTGAGAGTTCTTTGCACAAGTTGATTGATAAATGGATGAAGCAGGAAATACAACGTGATGAAAGACTAGTAGTAGACACAGAGTACGAGAGAAAGGAGAATTACCTTACATTCCGAGGCGATAGAATTCACAGAACGATTGGTGCAAGCGAGACCTTGTTTCAAAGTCTCAAGCTCTTTTCTGAAGGTTATACAATGGGAGAAGCAATCAAAAAGCGTGGTATCCCGGTGTATGAGCAAGCTCGCCTTTCTGAGTTTGTGCAAATGCTTTATGATTTCGGTTACATCGACATTGCATAAGTTAACTAAAGATGAATGAAAAGGAGGAACATCCGATGGCATGGACACAAGAGAAAATCCAAGAGGTATACATCAAAGCATACAACCTTGCTGCGACAGATGAGGCATTCAGGGAGGAACTGGTAAGCAACGCCAATGCAGCT
>Ga0131853_10016128_pt1 | contig 13648 bp, 8 predicted proteins | sample TergutLab28metaG_FD_92764 | JGI IMG/M metagenome (GOLD analysis project Ga0131853, IMG submission 92764) | Labiotermes labralis P1 segment gut microbial communities from Petit-Saut dam, French Guiana - Lab288 P1 (version 2) (version 2) | ecosystem: Host-associated > Arthropoda: Insects >... | reverse complement strand
TGTGTGTGTGTGTGTGTGTGTGTGTGGGTGTGGTGTGTGTGTGGGTGTGGTGTGTGTGTGTATGTGTGTGTGTGGTGTGTGTGTGTGCGGTGTGTGGGGGTGTGGTGTGTGTGTGTGTGGTGTGTGTGTGTGTATGTGTGTGTGTGCGGTGTGTGTGTGTGTGCGTGTGTGTGTGAGTGTGTGACTTAATATTCTGTAATGTAATGTAATGTAATGTAGTGTAATCTTTGGATGATCTCAAGATTTGTACGACTTCGCAGCTGACGTCATTGATATTCGAAACTAATAGCGCTTGTTGATAAGCTTCTACTGTACATTGCTTCACTTCCGATTTGGTAAGCTACAAGTCACTTATTTTAGAACAAGATGTGACAGTCATTGGAAGTGACACGTCTTTAGGGACAGCAGCAGAATTGGCCTAGTTTGAAGACTGTGAACATACTGACCATGGCATGGTCTTCGGTTCCTGACTGGACCATCCAACTTTAAGTGCGATCCCCAAGCAATTTGCAATGTATGTCTACAAGTTCCATCACGTCTGTCTGTCCATTCGTCCACCTAGATAAACTCGAATCATACCATTCAGATTTTCAGGAAATTTTGTGTTTTTAACCAAATTCTTCTACATATTCCACTTTCGGTTAATTTCGTGCAGAAAAGACTGACGCTTTACATATGTATATATGTACATATGTACCTACTCGTGTACATATGTATATTACGGGCCGGGATAGCTCAGTCAGTGTAGCAACTCGCTGTGGGTTGGACGGTTCGGGGATCGAATCCCGTTGGCTAAGGGATTTTCCGTACATGTCCAGACCGTCCCTGTGGCCCACCCAGCTTCCTACACAATAGACACTGGGTCATTCCCGGAGGTAAAGCAGCCGGGACATGGCGTTGAACACCCATCCCCGTTTAGCACCGAGGTTAAAGAAAGAGTAGACCTGTACCTCTACTCCCTCTCTGGGCCTTCGTGGTCTGTTATAGGATGACCTTGATTTATATATATATATATATATATGTGTGTGTGTGTGTGTGTGTGTGTGTGTGTTTGTGTGTTTGGGCCCGGTAGCTCAGTCGGTATAGCGACTGACTAAAGCCTGGACGGTCCGTGATCGAATCCCGGTGGGGACGAGATTTTTCGCACGTCCAGACGGGCCCTGGGTCCCACCCAGCCCCTTGTAAAATGGGTACCGGGTCTTTTCCGGGGGTAAATTGCGGCCGTGGCGTGCTGCTGACCACTCACCCCCTTCTAGTGCCGCGGTCATGGAAGAGTAGAGCTATACCTCTACCCACCCTCTGGGCCACAACAGGCCTGTAACCGGATAACTTTACCTTTACCTATATATATATATATATATATATATATCGCCCTTTATGAGAAAAATAGAAAAGTAGAGCAAACATACCTCACAATTAGGAGAAGATAATAAAGGAATATGGCAGAGCCAAAGAGACCGGAGAAGTATTTGACGATCTCAACATATCATTACGTAACTTATTTGTCCAAGCGAAAAATAAATAATTTGGATATCGTATTTAGTCCGCACTTAATGGCGGTTCAGTAGAGTTCTTTATTAAATATAGCTATCTACCGACACGTGAATTTGTGGGTCTGAAATAATTAAATTTGTGGGTCTGAAATCATTAAATTTGTGGGTCTGAAATAATTAAATTTGCGGGTCTGAAATAGTTTAATTTGCGTGTCTGAAATCATTAAATTTTTGGGTTTGGGGTAATTAAATTTGTGGGTCTGAAATCATTATATTTGTGGGTCTGAACTAATTATAATTTGTGGGTCTGAAATCATTAAATTTGTGGGTCTGAAATCATTAAATTTATGGAACTTTTCAGTCGCATGTATTGATAGCACACTCCATTTCGGGACCAGGATCTGTTCGCTTGGTGCTACGTCAACGTTAGAACCCTATTTAGTATTATTACGAATTCGTAGCTCCGTCCTGCTCTTTTTATTCTACTCTCCGCTTCATCTTTTCCTCTATTTACGACCTTGAAAGGGTTACATCTTATGTCTCAATCACCTCTATCGTAATCAAGTTCAGGAGACTGAATGTAACCCTTTGCACAAAATGTTGTGGGGTGCCAGTTTAATGATGCAGAGAGTATACACGAAGAGAAGTGTCGGATTTTTAAGGTCTTTGAGCTGAGACGTAAAGAATGTGGCTGCTGGCGGAGGATTTTGAGCTTGAAAAGAGTGAGTCCGAGGGAAGTGGAGGGTAGAGGGATTCTTACAAGGAGCTAATTGGGATGGAAGGCGTCAAAATTGCTGCACTGGCTTTTAAAAATGATCCCATTTTCCCCCTTTTTAAGGTCTTTACTCGCTCACACAGCTATACACAAACACACAAGCACATTCTCAAAACAAAAATGGCTATGTGATAAGCCAGATGTTGCTTGTACTTGCTGTTCGATGACCGGGTTCAGTAGGTGGAGATGATTGCCAAGTGACCACTTGTAGCAGTGTACCTATAGGTAAAGCTGGAGGTAAAGTTCAACCTGCAATCAGACCTCTAAGGTCCAGAGGGGGAGTAGAGGTGTAGCTCTACTCTTTCTTTGACCTCGTCAGTAGATGGAGATGGGTGGACAACGCCACGCCCCGGCCTATTTACCCCCGGGAAGGAGACCCGATACCCATTTTTAGGAGGCTGGATCGGCAGCTGTTTCTGTCTGGCCGGGTGCGGAAAAACTCGCCTCCCACTGGGATTCGATCAGCGAACCGTCCAGCCCGAAGGAAGTGGCTATACAGGCTACGGTACCGAGGTGTACCTGTAGGTTTGTTACAGTTGTTCTTGCGTACATAATCTCAGAGTTTTCTTCTGTCACTCCCTGGAACTGCATGTAGGGCTGTATTGTCTGTAGGGCTGTACTGGCTGTAGGGTTGTACTGTCTGTAGGGCTGTACTGTCTGTAGGCCTATACTGTCTGTAGGGCTATACTGGCTGTAGGGCTGTACTGTCTCTAGGGCTGTACTGTCTGTATGGCTGTACTGTCTGTAGGGCTGTACTGGCTGTACTGTCTATAGGGCTGTACTGGCTGTAGGGCTGTACTGTCTGTAGGGCTGTACTGTCTGTAGGGCTGTACTGGCTGTAGGGCTGTACTGTCTGTAGGGCTGTACTGGCTGTACTGTCTATAGGGCTGTACTGTCTGTAGGGCTGTACTAGATGTAGGGCTGTACTGTGTGTAGGGCTGTACTGGCTGTACGGCTGTACTGTCTATAGGGCTGTACTGACTGTATTGTCTATAGGGCTGTACTGGCTGTAGGGCTGTACTGTCTGTAGGGCTGTACTGTCTGTAGGGCTGTACTGGCTGTACTGTCTATAGGGCTGTACTCTCTGTAGGGCTGTACTGGCTGTAGGGCTGTACTGTCTGTAGGGCTGTACTGTCTATAGGGCTGTACTGGCTGTAGGGCTGTACTGGCTGTAGGGCTGTACTGTCTGTAGGGCTGTACTGGCTGTAGGGCTGTACTGACTGTTGGGGAGAATTGGTTTCCTTTTTTTAAAATTGTTACTGCGTCAGTAAATTCATATCTACTAAAATTGCGGGGTGTAAGCTTTTGAAACATGAATCGAATATATATATACATACATACATACATACATACATATACATATAAAGGTAACGGTTAAGGTAAAGTTTAACATAGAACAGTCACGAAAGCCAAAAGGGGAGTAGTGATATGGCTGTACACTTTCTTCAACCTCGGCACTAGAAGAGGTGCGTGGTGAACAAAACGTCCCGACCGCTTTACCCCCTGGAGAGAGAACCGTCGCCCAAATACTGGAGGCTGTGTGGGTTCCAGGGACGGTCTGGAAGATGTGTGTATATGTATAGGGTACCATTCTTTTATAGCACGAAGCGGTACTGCGTGCTGATAATTTTGTTTAAGGTGACGCGAGAAAATAGATATATGTTGTTTTGTTTACGGCAGGTATATCACAATGTTAAAGAATATTTCATTGTAATGTGAAGAGCCTAACTTTTTTAAACAAACATTGTACACACACACACACACACACACACCCACACACACACACACACACACACACCAAACTCACACACACACACACAACCACAAAACACACACCACACACACACACACACCACACTCACACACACACAAACACACACACACATACAAACACACCCACACACACACACACACACTCACACATACATACACACACACACACCCACACACACACACACACACACACGAACCAGAATAGCGAAGTCGGTTACTGACTTGGCTACTTCCTGGAAGGGTCCTGGGTTACACTCCCCACAAGGGCTGTAGTTCTTATCTTGCTCTCCAGACCGCCCAGACCCTCTCTGGTGATGTCCATGCAGCAGCCTCCTCTAAATACCTACCGTGCTTGATTCCCCTGTGTAAAGGGGCCGGGTCCTGACGCTGACCACTCACACCCATATATATCTCCATGTGTACGAATGTGTATAGCTACACATTTACTGCCTTCATGACCCGTACAGGGACGACATTCCTTTTCTTTCTTTCTTGTTTTTGGGATTCATTTTCTTTGTGGGTGTAGTGGGTTGGGCCGGTTGATATGGTTTGGATTACAGAAGAAAAACATAATCTGTGACAGCCGCGTGCATAATTGATAAATCGTTACTTTTCTAAAGCCTCGCGTTGATGATTGGTTCTGAGGTATTCAATTGGGAAGAGGAAGGTTTGAGACTCATCTATAGCTATTGTTACGTGTGCTGAGAATAAAGAATTAATAAAAAACTAAAGGAGTGGTAAAAACTAGAAGGAACAATTAAAGAGGCGGGACATTTTGTTGACCAGTAGGAGGGGCCAGTGGCTTGTTGGGGGCCGGGCCTGTATAATGTCCAGCGGGGGGCTGAGGGGGGGGGGGGGTGAATGAGACCCAGTCCAACTTTTAATTAGCTGCTAATTCCCTTTCATATAACGTGGACTTACAGAATCACAGAATGATACTTACTTAAGTAAAGTACTTCGTAACTTAGAAGACTTGTTGCCTTTGCTGATAACATTTGTTTGAAGGTAATTTGGTGATGAAGAACTGAACGTTATCACACTTGCAATGACATTGTGTTGACAGGATTTTCAGCTGGAAAGTCAAGAGGCTGGCAGTTTGTATCGTTTTTGTATGCATGTAATACATGGTCTGATGTGGGCAGATAAGTCAGCTTGTGACATAAAGCTGACTCTTCCCTTTTACGTGTCGTCCAGTCTACAGAATGTCACGATTAAAATGACCGTTTTCTTTTTTTTTGCCCGGAGGTCATAATTTCACAATTTCATGAACTAACCCAAGGAACTAAGTTTGTTTTATTTGAATTAAAAATCCCAATTCGTTAATCTAATATTACGTCATATCCCTTCGTTATGAAACACCGTAGCTTGATCAATATACGGTCGTTCTCGCTTTGTGTAGGAATAATGACCGAATAATAACAAGTTTCCTGTAGGAAAATCTTACGACTCTGTTTTTACTGACACAACACTACGGTCTGACACAAATCTGTTTGTACTTCCGACAATGTTCTAATGCAAGTACGGATCTGTTTTTACTGTCTGACCCAACACTACGGTCTAACACAACCCTGTTTGTAATTCCCGCTATATTCTATTACATGCACGGATCTGTTCTTATGTCTGACACAACAATACGGTCTGGCACAACACCGTTTTTATTTACCTCTATGTTCTAATACAGGCATGGATCTGTTCTTACTGTCTGACCCAACATTACGGTCTGACACAACTCTGGATGTACTTCCCGCTATGTTCTAATACATGCACGGATCAGTTCTTACTGTCTGACACAACAATACCGTCTGGCACAACTCCGTTTGTACTTCCCGCTATGTTCTAATACATGCACGGATCTGTTCTTACTGTCTGACACAACAATACCGTCTGTTACAACTCCGTTTGTACTTCCCTCTATGTTCTAAAACAGGCATGGATCTGTTCTTACTGTCTGACACAACACTACGGTGTGACACAAATCTATTTGTACTTCCGGCTATGTTCTAATATAGGTACGGATCTGTTCTTACTGTTTGACACAGCACTACGATCTGACACAACACTGGCTGTATTTCCCGCTATGTTCTAATACAGGTACGGATCTGTTCTTACTGTCTGACACAACACTATGGTCTGACAGAACTCCGTTTGTACTACAGGCTATGTTCTAATACAGGCATAGATCTCTTCTTACTGTCTGACACAACACTACGGTCTGACACAACTCTGGCTGTACTTCCCACTTCAATGTAACTGTAATTAAGAGGCGAAATACTATACAAGTTTTAGTGAAGAAAGCGTTAAATTTTTTTTTTCTTTTGGAATTTCGTTCACATTTTTATTCCTGGGAATTTGTTAAATTCTTAGAACAAAATGGGTTTTTAAGGCTGGAAATGGGTTCCGATATTTGTGACTCTTAGGTTCTTGATGGTTTCGTGGGTTCCTAAACAATCTCGAGTATCGGTTCTGTACTTGACATGAAGATAGCCCGTTAGTCAGTGTGATTAGTTGGTACATAATTTGACCAGATTTTGCATTATTTCAATGACAGGTAACGTACAGTTAATTTATCTATGAAGCCATTGCGCTTCCTAAACTATTAAACTAATGCAAACTACGTGTGAAATTTTCTTCCCTACACCTCTTTGTTTTTCTTTTATCTTCCTTCTTCTGTATTTTCTTTCTCAATTTCTTCCTCATTTCTTAATCTCTTAACTACGTGTTTTAATTCTAGCTTAAGTTGCTTTGTAAGTCCAAAACCTAAAGTATTATCCTTTGTTATGATGTCACATCAACGTCACACTCACCACTACTTTTACAGTTGTATCAAGATATTATTCAGTCACTCTGTTGTAGGTCCAGTATCAGTTTCTGGGAAAGGTTTTGCCAATTTGTGTCAATTTACAGATAAATGAAATCAAGGTTTGATTGATCGATACAGGAAAGAGACTTAACGATGATACGAATCACTTCCCAGCATTCACTTCAACTCCACGCCCACTTACAAAAACAGTGTATGAAATACCTTCATCACGCTGTTCAATAATTCCTTGAATGTCCACACAGAGAAGGATGTCCAATTAGCTCTGCTTCCAAATGATGCAACCCATTTTTTCTTTTCGAATATCAGAATTGTCAGAACTGTTTTAATGCTGTCAGTAACAGAGCCATTCCGTTGTTAATCCAGTCATATTCGGTGTCCCATCAGTCGGACATAATACAAGAAAGTACGCCGAGTGCTTAAATAAACCCGATTAAGTTGGATAAAACAGTAACGGTTTTGATTTGTGTTCGGAAAGTGACCAGTTACAGTGTGGGCTCAGATAGCGCAGTCGGTATAACGACTCGTTACGGGCTGGGCGGTCAGGGATCGAATCCCGGTGTGGGCGAGATTTTCCGCACATTTCCAGACCGACCTTGGGGCCCACCCAACCTCCTGTAAAATGGGTACCAGGTCTTTCCCGAGGGTAAAGAGCGGCCGGGGCGTGAAGCTGACCCCTCACCCCTTCTACTGCCGTGGTCAAGAAGGAGTAGAGCTATACCTCTACTCTCCCTATGGGCCGTACGGCCTGTACAGAGCCTCAGTGCCTGTACAAGTGTGCACTTTACCTTTCCTTACCTTACCTAACACTTTAACAACTTCCTTTGTTGTGAGTGTTCTGGAATTACAGGCCTGCTTGTTGCATACGAATTTTGGCTATTAAATAATGAGACTACGTTATCATTTCAATATGACGTTACGTTATCTACATGTTATCCTATTCAAAGTAATTTGCATAGGAAGTGGTTTATCGCTCCTTACGAACCTTCCATTTTTTTAAAGTTCTGTCAGTAACTTGCAACCTCATCCACACACTTCATCCACACTCCTCATCCACACTCCTCATCCACACACCTCATCCAAACACCTCATCCATACACCTCATCCACGCACCATATCCACACACCTCATTCACACATATCATCCACACACTTCATCCACACTCCTCATCCACACACCGCATCCATACACCTCATCCATACACCGCATCCACACTCCTCATCCACAAATCTCATCCACACACCTCATCCACACACCTCATCCACACACCTCATTCACACTCCTCATTCACACACCTCATCCACACACCAAATACAAACACCTCATCCCCACACCCCATCCATACACCTGATCCATACACCTCATCCACACACCTCATTCACACACCTCATCCACACACCTCATTCACACTCCCCATCCACACACCTCATCCACACACCGCATCCATACACATCATCCACACACCTCATCCACACTCCCCATCCAAATACCTCATCCACACACCTCATTCACACACCTCATCCACACACCTCCTTCACACACCTCATCCACACTCCCCATCCACACACCTCAACCACACACCGCATCCATACACGTCAATCACACAACTCATCCACACTCCCCATCCACACATCTCATCCACACATTTCACCCACACTCCCCATCCACACACTCCCCATTCACACTCCCCATCCACACACCTCATCCACACTCCCCATCCACCCTCCCCATCCACACACCTCATCCACACATCTCATCCACACGTCTCATCCACACACAGCATCCATACACGTCATTCACACAACTCATTCACACTCCCCATCCACACACCTCATCCACATTCCCCATCCACCCTCCCCATCCACACACCTCATCCACACTCCTCATCCACACACCTCATGAAACAATTTGAAAGTGGCGGTTTGTTTTAATTTCATGAAATAAGCTACTAGAAGTTTTGACTTCTGTCGGTGAAAAGAATCGCCAAATATCTTCTCTGTCCTGCACTGCCGTATTTTGTAGCTCTTTCTGACGTTTGCAGACTAAAATTAATCTACATTAGATATAAAGCTTTAGTTCCTTTCTCACACAGAACACTCTTTCTGTTGTAAAGACTAATCGATTAATGTTGCATAATGCAATAATCTCAGTTTGTAATTTAAACACCTCAGTACATTATGTGAACAAAGTAATGCCAGTTTATGCCACTCTAAACACCTCAGTACATTGTGTGAACAAAACGCAACAGTATTTCTAGTTTTACAACATGTGGTAAGTATAGTAACCATTGAGTTTTAAAAGGGTTAGATAGATTTGTATTGGGTTCGAGCCCTTAGGGTCCCGATGCACCTAGGCTTCGTAGACGGGCCCTTTGTGATCCACAATCTGATATCAATTCCGGAGAACCCTCTCCCTTTACCAAAGTTCCAGATGGCCCCCATATTTAAAGTATTAATGTCCCCTGGTTCCAAGAAAGGATCCCAGATATACTATCCTTTTCAATCAAAAATTCCCGGCATGCCAATCCCGTCCAGGTTCCCCAACGGGACCACTATGGGGAGAGATACCCGTTTACAGGGCATATTTGCGTCTCTCTTCATATATACCTTTTTATCTTTCCCTCTGATTCCCCGGTAAGGGAGCCCCCTCCATGTTCCCTAACAGGGTCCCCATGGACAGGGACACTCCTTCACCAGAGCCACTGGTCTATTCATTCAGTAATTAATTAATTAATTCATGCGCTTATTCATCTCCATTCATTCATTCAATCATTCACTCATTCATTAAACCATTCATCCAATTATCAATTCATTCATTCATTCATCCATCCATTCATTCATTCATTTATTCATTCATGCGTCCATCCATTCATCCACTTATCCATTCATTCACCCATTCATTCATTCATCCATTCGTCCATTCATTAATTTATTCATGCATCCATCCATTAATCCACTTATCCATTCATTCATTCGTCCATTCATTCATCCATTCATCCTTTCATTCATTAATGTATATCTGCCAGAGTCCCCTCTAAACTGGTTAGTTCTACGGCCATATAGTTGACCTACAACGCCTTGCCATATTTCGGAACTGTAAACACTTCAGTTTGTAAAGATTTCTCTAAAAGTGCTCACTGTGTAGGTCGTATAGAAAGTGTAGCTGTGGCAAAAATGAAGCTGTGGTAATTTTAAATCTTTATATGCTTAATTATCCATGTCACTTTCTTCTCACCATGCATTTTACCTGGAGGCAATAGCGATTGAAGTTAAACAGTGTGAAGAGAAGGGCTATGATGAAGTGACGGTGGAGAAAGTAAGAATGGAGAAATGTAACATGATGCTGGAATACAAAGGCAAGAAAGGTCATTGTGACCGCAATATGGGGCATGGAAACCACTTAAAAACGGTACGTGACGCACGTAGCAGGAATTAACATCAGAACCGTCTTACGCGGCAGCAAATTAAATTAAAATACGCTGTTTCGACCACAGACTTGCTTCATGCGTCAAAGTTAATTCTGCCTTACTACTTGAATGTTTACAGCTGTGAGCTTTTTTTTTTATCGAATCTGGTGCACTCTGTCGGTAAAAATTACATACAGCCAGTCTCATTTGTACAGAAGTTACAGGATTCAGGGAGGATAACGAAAGTTGTAGTCGTGTGATCGGGACTGTATTGTATTACGGTTTTTAGGATGATTTAAAAAGAAGTTAAACAGGATCTCTTTTCACATTAGTTAATAGTAAGACGAGAAGAAAATGAGATCAGAACCATGAGACTATTACACACTGGGTTCGGGCTATGTAATGAGAGAGAATAGCTTGGATAGCTCAGTCAGTATAGTGACTGGTCTACGGGCTTCATAATCGGAGGTTCGAATCCCGCTAGAGGCAGCAGATATTTATCTCCTCCAAAATGTCCAGGCCGACTGTGGGGCTCAGCCTGTATACTGTGGAATAGATACCGGCGCTCTTTCCCGGTTGTTAAAGTGGCCGGGGCGTGAGGCTGGGTACTCACCTCCGTCTAGTGCCGAGGATGAAAGTGACAGGAGCTGTAACTTCACTCCCCCCTATATGCCTTCTCGGTGTAGGACAGAAAACTTCAACGATAGTAGAAAGAGTCTGAATTGGGCTTTTATGTGCAACAATTTGGTAGATAAACGGAAGTAAAACCAGCTGGGTTTGAGACTGCAGCTTGTGCCTGGTGATGTCTAGTTGACTAAAGTGCTTCTACTCTGTTCCTTAGCAAATTGCTGGGATACTTACTTACTGCATGCAGCAGAGCCCTTCTTGAGAAGCTACCGGTTCATAGCTAGTCAAGAACTTCCTTGCATATCATGGAACCCGAAGGTTCATTACCGCATTCACAAGTGCCCTCCACCTGTCCCTATCCTGAGCCAGCTCGATCCAGTCCACATCCCCCATATCCCACTGACTGAAGTTCCATCTTAATATTATCCTCCCATCTACGCCTGGTTCTTCCAAGTGGATTCTTGTCTCCAGGTTTCCCCACCAAAATCCTGTATACGCCTCTCCCCCTCTACGTGCTACATGCCCCGCCCATTTCATTCTTCTATATTTTATCACCCGAATAATATTGGGTGAGGAATAAAAATCACTAAGTTCCTCATTATGTAGTTTTCTCCACTCCCCTTGATACCTCGTCCCTCTTAGGCCCAAATATTCCACTCAACACCCTATTCTCAAACACCCTCAGCCTACGTTCCTCCCTCAATGTCAGCGACCAATGTTCAGACCCATAAATCCTGGGATAGTATTTTAAGATAAGATCTGGTGTAGCTCAGATGACATAGTGACTACGCAACAGGCTGCAAAGCGGGGGAAACGTCCTTCGAATCCCTGTAGAGGGAAGAGATTTTTCTGTCTTCACAAGCTTCTAGAACGGCTCTGGAGCCCACGTAGTCTTCTAATGTGTTTGAACCAGGTGATCTCTCCTTGGGCGGCGGGAGCGGGCAGGTTTGTGAGAGAAGGTCGGGATGTGATACTGACAATTCACCATCAACGTATTTCCGAGGTTAAGAAAGAATGGAGTTCGTCACTCCACCATGTGACTTCACCAATTTTGTGTAGAGTAGGTATCATGAGGCTCTGTTTTGTGTAGAGTAGTTATCATGAGGCTCTGTTTAGTGTAGTGTAGCTAACATGAGGCTCTGCTTATTGTAGTGTGGCTATCATGAGGCTCTGTTTAGTGTAGTGTAGCTATCATGAGGCTCTGTTTTGTGTAGAGTAGGTATCATGAGGCTCTGTTTAGTATAGTGTAGCTATCATGAGGCTCTGCTTATTGTAGTGTGGCTATCATGAGGCTCTGTTTAGTGTAGTGTAGCTATCATGAGGCTCTGTTTTGTGTAGAGTAGGTATCATGAGGCTCTGCTTAATGTAGTGTAGCTATCATGAGGCTCTGTTTAGTGTAGTGTAGCTATCATGAGGCTCTGTTTAGTGTAGTGTAGTTATCATGATTTTCCACAAAATGCAATTCTCTCCCTGTCCCTATTCATTTTCCCCTTATCTAAATTTTGCTTTGCGGCTTGTCTGAAACTTGTAAGTCCGTATGGCTTTGGACCACATCTCAAGCCCCTAGGCCACGAAGTGGTGCCAGACCAAAGATGTGCATATATTCTCTTCCTGTCTTCGCTGGTTAAACATTTTAACGCCTTTTCCGAATTCCAAATCCTATTTGCAACCTCTCCGTCTTTCCCCCCCTTCCGAATCTCTCTCCAATATTATCATGTCTTGTTGTTCTCTGCGAACTGTCTTCAGCCATTCCATTACAAGGCCTCTTCATGTCTTTCTACATGTAGCGATCTCGTCAGTGTTACGCGATGTGACACTGATGGGGAAAACTATACAGGGTGTTTGGTCAGAAAGTGCTGTGAATTAATTCTTAAATTACAAAGACGGACACATTAATATTCACCGAAATATCGATGACTGTTTGCAAATCTGCAAACCACAGCATGATTAAAATGTTGGATTTTAAATAAATTATTTATTTTTAAATAATCCAGAAGTTTATTATCAGCTATCCTAATCAGGCTGTCTTCAATCGACTGACGTCTTTAACATTTTTTCCCTCTAGGATACATCTTAATACCAACGCTCCTATTTACACTTGTCTAACAACTCCTGTTATGGCCAAAAATTAGAAATATTTTCATTATCCCCCACGATTCTGCGTGCTATGACCTACTCATCTGACACATTTTGATGTTAACCTTTTGGGACCGGAATTATTTTTTTTTAAATTTTAGCACACCCTGTATATAAAATGTGAATAATACAGGAACCAAATACGTTAGAATTATGAAACAAACTGCATTTTGAAGAGAAAAAAAAACAGAGAATATATAACACGTTTAAAATATTCAGTACCTATTATATTTGTTGAATAAATATATAAAATGCAACTTTAGAGGTTAGCGTTACGGTACGACCACTATAGTTGACATTATGCGTCAAAAGTTTAATAATTTAACTTTAATAATCATGGTACAATTCAAGAGACTTATCTTCATTATAAGGTTTCTTAACCTCTGTTACCACATTTTACTGGGCAGGTTACAGTAGCGGTAACGAACTATATTTTTGTTCATGGTTTAACCAGATCGAGTCTTTGAATGTTTAGTAATGTCATATATGGGGTTTTGTTTTGGTAGTATTCTCATTCTGTGTGGAACACTGCCTGAATATAGTGTTAGAACGTGCGACGGTTTGAGTACAATATTTTGGTAGTATTCTCATTCTGTGTGGAACACTGCCTGAATATAGTG
>Ga0131853_10016127_pt1 | contig 13649 bp, 8 predicted proteins | sample TergutLab28metaG_FD_92764 | JGI IMG/M metagenome (GOLD analysis project Ga0131853, IMG submission 92764) | Labiotermes labralis P1 segment gut microbial communities from Petit-Saut dam, French Guiana - Lab288 P1 (version 2) (version 2) | ecosystem: Host-associated > Arthropoda: Insects >... | reverse complement strand
CATTTTTTTTCTTTCTCTTTTGTTAGTACGGGGGGATTGGGGGGGTGGCATCCTCTAGTGTGTTGTTTTTTGGGGGGGGGGCGGGGTGGGGGCGGGGAGGCGACTTTGCCCATCGTCCAATTTCTGATGAAGCTTATTTTTATTGTAACCAACAAATACCCAATTAATATCACAACAGTCTCTTTGTGTAATCCACACTCCTGCATGTTTCGACATTTTCGTGTCACCATCAGACAGTTTACAACAAATGCTTTGCTAAGTTACATACTTTTTTAAAAAAAATAGTGTCTGTTTAAAATACAGTTTCTAAAATTATTAAAATTGTGATTTCAACAGCTACAATCTAAGAACTTATACAAACTTCAGGTGAAACAACTTAATTTTATAAATTGTATGGTCAATAGCTGCAATTAGAAGAACGTATGTAACCTAGCTAGGCATTGGTTGTAAACTGTCTGATGGTGACATGACAGTGTCGAAACATGTAGCAGTGTAGATGACACAAAGAGACTGTTGTGATATTAATTGTACATTTGTTGGCTGTAATAAAAAATAATAAAAGGTGCACGATACATGTATTCAGATAATTTTGATGAAGCACCACGTTTCGGAAGCCGGCTGTGCTTCCTTCATCAGGCAAGGAAAACACCTACCGTGGTGGACCCTTAGATGGAGCTATTCCCACTCACTGGGCAAAGTCCAAAACATAAGAATATGACTTTTTGCCCCTATATACTGACAATACGTCCAGGAAACAGCTTGTAACCTGCTTTTCTTGCAGGAGTTGTAAATCAGTGATAATAAAGGCAGTGATCCTTGTGTGTGTGTGTGTGTGTGTGTGTGTAATTGAGTGGAACAGAGGTGCCAGCTACTTTGAACTTGTCACGTGTACTTCAAAGTTCTACAACTTCTAGTTTTATTTCTTTCCAGAACGTCTTGCTTTCGGAGTATTCCTAACATATTTTATTTGAAAGTTTCCCCCCTTTCAACCTTTACCCCTGTATGTTACTTATCATTCGGAACCCTGACCTACGTCACCGAACAAACACACCAGATCCTGGAAATGTCTTTTTGTATGAACGAAAGAAAACGAGCTGTCTCTGATGAAACACGTCTGTGGTGGACTTTTTTTTGGCAGTGCTGGCGTACTGCTGTGACCCCGGAAGAGAATGCAACAGTGGACAGCACACGGCGTTCGTCATTTTTGCTCTGGAGATTGGAGATACCAGTTGGATCTTTGATCCTCTCAATCAACATTCCTCAAAGTCATTCACTAAATTTTTTACTTATGTTTGTGTTCGCTTGTCGTTTCTGTCAGGTCCACTTTATGTAATTTGCAATATTAAATTCTTCTCGGAAATGGTGCGGTTCTGTTGGTAAACACCGACATTCCGAAATAACTAGAACTACCCTAAAGATGGAGGTTCGGGATAGCGCAGTCGGTATAGCGACTCGCTACGGGCTGGACGTTACGGGGATCGAATCCCGGTGGGGGCGAGGTTTTCCGCACCCGTCCAGAATGGCCTTGGGCCCCACCCTGCCTCCTGTAAAATGGATATCGGGTCTTTCCCGGGGGTAGAGTGGCCGGGGCGTGGCGTGACCACCCACCCTATCTAGCGCCGAGGTTAGCCTGTTACCTTTACTCTAAAGATGGGGGCGCCAAGCTCTGACTAGACTGCCCACCTCCGAAACGTGGTACGGTACCTGTGCGCCCGTGGACACGGCGCCATATTGCCGAAGACAGTACCGTTAGAACCGATCATAAGTTTGCTACTTGTTTGTCGCGAGACATTCAGTCAGAAGAATACCGTCTTCCGGAAAATAACTACATGTGTTCTAGTAGAATTTGCTGACGTTTCAGACGAACCTGTTACTCGACTCCGATTGGTATAATCATCCGCCACGTTATTAATCAGATTAAGTATTCAAAGCCTCACTGGATACTCTGGTTTGAACCGACAGTACGAAGTGATTATAAGGCCACCACATAACCTCCGTTCAATTAGAAGCTTTTAGTGCTAAAAGTGACATAATTAATTACATTTTAAATTGGTTTTTTCACTGTACAATTGGATGCTCAATTATTTTAACATTTATTGTAAACGATATGGAATACCATAGAGTGCACGCTTATATTGTACCTTGTACATGTTCTGCATTGGCCTGATGATGGCTGTTTTACGGCCGAAACATGTAGCCTTGATGTAATTGATATTTCGTCAATGCGTTGATATACATATGTTGTTTTAGACGGTAAAATACGTATAGGAACCTGTTACGTTTCTATTCCTGTTCACTGGAGATGGAGGCAATAGGTTTCTTCGAAACGCCGGTAATTTCTACCAAACTACACGACGTCATATCTCGTAAGACAGTGTTTTTTTAATCACTGCTTGAAATCACATCGCACTTGTAATTTTAACATCACACATATCTGCTACACTGACGCAAATCCAACTTCGAATTTTTTTTCGCGACTCTTTCTTTGTTTAATGGGGAATTTTGTTTCGTTTAACATAGATTTCTCTTAACTGCCGACTGATATTGAATGCATCTATTTCGTGAACTGGCTGGTTATTGTTTTACTTAAAGTTATCCACAAACCATAGAAATTTATGCTGTTTGGCCAGGCAACCGACAAATCGTTGTTAAACGCACAATAGACTACTTAAAAGGCAACGTTTTCAGGTTGGTGTTTATAATTAAATTCGCCAAGGGGTCCACGAGACGCAGTTCGACACTCACTGTTCCCCATTTGTCGCTTGTCCTTGACACTTGCTCGGCAGTGAATCAAATCAAATACTTTGCTTTGTGAGAGGAGCCAGTGTCTTATTGTTGGCTGCAGGCTTAGGTAACACTGCCTAGGACTGCAGTCGGTGCCTGTCTAAGGACTAGGATTACTGAAATCCTGTAATGACGTCTAAGGAGCTAAAAGCTTCTACTGTAAATCCTTCCCTTTGCTCAAAACTGTTGTGATCGCGTGTATGACGAAAACAGCGAAAATTAACAAAGATTTTCATGAATTTCCTGCACGTAGTGTATAAAATTAACTGAAGAATGAAAAGCCAACTAGATGCCACTTGTTATTATATTGCACTTCTTATAGGCCCAACGTGTTTCGAGCATAAATATGCCCATCTTCAGGAGCTCGCGACTATGATTCTGTTTACCACATTGGTAGTTTCGTTCTTGATTTGCTGTATGTTGGAGGTTAGGTGCGGTTAGGTTGGAGCAGTGTCCGGGTTGCAGGCTCAAGCACAACTGAGCCTGCATCCCGGACACCACTGCAGCCTAAATGCACCTTACCTCCAACATACAGCAAACCAAGAACGATAGACCAATGTGGTAATCAACATCATAGTCGCGAGCTCCTGATGATGGGCATATTAATGCTCGAAACATGTTGAGCCTATAAGAAGTGCAATAAAATAACAAGTGGCATCTAGTTGGCTTTTTATTCTTCAGTTATCACAACGATGCACGATCCAATAAACATCAGATGTATACAGTTAGCTCATTATTGGGCTGTCGTGTTCGTCTGAGAAACTACTGAATGGTTTTCGATGTAATTCGGTGAGGTTTACTCACGACGTTTGGCGAAATTCGGTTTTCTGAAAAACGGATGACCGTATAAAGCAACATATGGACTATGTCTAATCTACAACTTTCAATTAACCAAGTGTTTTGAGATACTGTGACTAACTAATTTCAAGGAACGTTTATCGCTTGTCTTGCTGTGCGATCCAATGAAGTGGCCTCGGCACAAAGCGGCGTCAAGGCATGAAGCTTCTCCAACATTGCAGGGACTGACTCCTTCTCCACATCCAGGGTGTTGCTGATGGCTTTACGACGCTGGAGGAACTTCGCGCCTTGACGCGACTGTCTGCCCCAGAACATTTTACTGAATTTTGTCACCGCGAAACCTTAAGACTTGCATGCCGTGCGACGCGTCAGACATCGCACGGCCGTCTGAATGCAGTTGGATCGATTCAAAAGTGGGCAAGGTCACGTGGGATTCTTTCTTTTCTAATCCCTGTGTGTGTGTCGTCATCGGACAAAATATGCTGATCGAATGTTACATAACGCCTTTCAGATTAATTCTGAATTCATGCGGGCGACAGGTTAAGGAGATGGCAAGAGAATAGAATATTGAATGAATTTAGGTCTGGAATAGGGACGGATCCAGGCTTGTGGGGCCTGAAGCTTATACAGTTTGTGGGGCCCTCTTTAAGAAAAAATAATACAAAATTAGATACGAAAGTGAATGTTTATTTAGAATGAGAAAATAAAGCACAACAAAGTACATATTAAAAAAAAGCTGACAAATACCACAAACATCACAAAGTCCAGAAAAATTACATAATAGTCTGTTTTTTATTAATTGACTCCCTGACACAACTCAATAATACATAACCGATTGTGATTAATACCGTGCGTTCGGAAAGTTGCTGTGCACTTAGGCACAAGCAGATCTGCAGAAAGTGTTTGCGAATAACATTAAACGGGTTCAGGCCTCTATAGACGCTCGTGGACATCACTTCCGACACCTTTTATAAGTGCACAGCGACTTTCCGACCTTCCCCTCCCGTGCATCACCGTGTGCCATCACATTTCAACTGGACTCTACCGTAGCCTAAGTGCACAGCGACTTTCCGAACGCAGTGTATATCTTACTTTTGCAAATTTTGCAAAAAACGCGTTACCATGTGAACACAGTACTAGGGCCCTTTCAAGGGCCTTGAAAGGGTCCCCTGAAGCCTAAGCGTCGTTAGCTTCTCACTAAATCCGCCCCTCGTCTTGAGTCTGCGCAGTGACAGTAGAGCAATTCTTTAAGTAAGTGCATAAAGTTTAATGGCTGTATCTCCTAAACGGTGCTGTATGGCCACAATTATTACACATTTCTAAAATCCATACAGTACCATTTACTTACGGGGTTCAACACAAATCCCAGGTCTTTCACGAGCTCTCTCTCTCTCTCCCTTGAGGACTGTCATCGCCGCATGGTCATGCTGGCACGGCAGGACGACAGTGCCAACCCGTTCCAAAACAGTCTGTGGATGTCTACCAATCCAGACCAACCAACACTTTATAAAATGGGACAAAAAACTCGGGGCACTTTTGCTAATATTCCTACTGACTTCTTAACGTGAAGTGCCGACACCGCGAGTACGAACCCAGTTAGCTCAATTGGTGTAGCGACCAGGCTATGGACTGGGCGAATCCCGGCAGGAGCAAGAGGGTTTTGTCGTCTTATAATCGTCCAAAACGGCTCTGGGGCCCACCCAGCCTCCTCTTCAATGGGTACCGGCGTTCTTTCCCGGGGGCAAAGCGGCCGGGGATTCCATCTAGTGCCGAGTTGAAGCTTATCTCTTCTCCCTCCGTATGCCCTCATGACCTGGACAGAGACAACTTTACTTTTTTCCGCGTGTTTCAGAATGCAGAAGTGTGTGCAAAATGTTGGGCCTGTGTTGAAATGTGACACTAAGTGCTAGTGTATGGGCTTTGAAATGGTACGTAGCAATATGGCATTCCGTTTTGGAGATACAGCCACTAGACCTACCTTAAAATCACCACGTATTTCAGTCTATCTGAAATCATGCAGATGCTAACGATCTGTGACAAACTTTTTTTTTTAATAAACTTGAACATGTAGTGGAGAGGTCATATGGGCCACATATTCTGTCTGCGAAACTCCTGAATAATTTTGACATTCGAGATGTACAGCAAGAATTGACGGTCGGACTTCATTCAACTGCTGTCGCCCCTTCCAGTGGACGTGCCTGGAATTCACATCTTAAAAAATACATTAATTCAAAACATCTCTACAAAAATTTTATTATTATTGTTGACGCGGCATATTTTTTTCACAAAACTGTAGAAACATTTTTTTTTTTTCGTGACACGCATGTAGTTTGAAAGAGTATTACAAATGACGTTGTGTTGATCTCCGACTCCCTTCCAGCGCCGAGGTAGAAAATAGATGGAGCTATACTTCTACCTTCCTTTTTTGCTTGTTTTGGCATGTTACGGTGTAATCTTGACCTTTATCGCAAATGAACACTGTGTGCTTCACACAGCACTTCTTTCTGACACATTGTCCTGACCTGTGTGAGAGAACTCACATAACTGGGCTAGAGAGTCATGTTTAAGAGTATAAAGGGATGATGCAAGACGCGACCGACCCGCCTTCCGTTACGGAATTCGTATTTCTGCATGCTCGTTACGACGATTTAAAGATACGCTCTGTACTATACGTGATCCGTGTTTCATAAATGCAATACCGGTAGATGTAGCAACAAAAGTTTGTGAAATACGTTGTTCTTATTAAAAAAAAAAATTCAGAACTACCAACAAATTCACTTTGGTCTTATGAGTGCAGTTTTATTATATAGCGACCACCGACATGTTTCGTCCACTCATATGGCCATCTTCAGTGTGGCAAGTGCAAGAATACAAATATATTTACAGTGTGTCGGGATAAATGCACTATTAAAATCATATAGTTTTACTTAAAATTCGGATAAATGGCAAAACACTAATGAGTATAAAATATTGTAAGTTTAATATTGTTGCCTTGAGTGTTCCATGGAGCGATGTACACAGCAAAAGTGTGTGTGGTGGATTGTGGTCCTGACTGGAAAGCGATGGTGTAGTTTGCCCAGCGCTCTGTTTGGAGCGATGTTCTTACTTCGTTCAGCATTATGATTACCGTTGTGTGGTGTGGGATAGGACACCACATAGGTTGGTGGAAAGGTACCAGTGTGTCAGTGGAACCTGTTGTCTCCAGTACCAGGGTCAAAGGTGAAAGCAGAATGGTCTTCAAAACTCTTGCCCTTTATCTAACAAGCGCTGCGTGACATCCTATCCAAAGATTATAAGTTTCATTTTTAATGCTGCTGCTACTACTACTACTACTACTACTACTACTGCTGCTGCTATTACTACTACTACTACTACCACCACCACATTAATATTGCTGTTGATGTCTGTTTTAGCGGGTGTACTACTTGTCACTGGAGTACTACATGGGTCGGTCTCTGCAGAACACAATGATCAACCTGGGGATCCAGGGTGCTTGTGACGAAGCCATGTATCAGGTCTGTTTTTGAAATTATTATTGTTGTTGCTGTTAGTGGTGGTGCTACACTGAAGACACAGTAAAAAGCCCCATGTACAGATCTTCTTTGCATCTTCCTCCTTCATTGTAGATCCTTATACGGGGGTGTGGCGGTGGGGGGGGGGGAGTGATGCAGCTCCAACGGGTAGCAAAGGGGGCAGCAAAGGGAATATTTTAGATGAAAACGTTGGAGTTTTAAAATATTGAGAAAACTAAGAGGAAATCCAATAAATAATTGTGATTTTGTTAAAGTTCATAATTTCTGTTAGGGGCAGCCATTGTGTTTTTTCCGTTGGGCTCAAAAAAGCTGGCTATGCCACTGTCCCTATATGCCCTGCAGTCTTGTAGTCATCCTGTGCAGAAGGCTGTGGTGTTGGTAAATGGGAGGACAGCAAAGCCTTGGGCCTTGTCATCCTCATCATCCATAGGACTTCTTTTTGTGCAAACAGTTTATTTAGATGTAGCAAACTTTGACAGAACCTTCTGATTAGACGTCCCTAAAGCTTTCTGAGTGCAGTTACCTGAATTTGATTCCTTGAAACATTTCATTAAGGCTGTTTTAGTTCATTCAGGTAATGGTTTGAAAACTCATGTTGTTCAGTTTAGTTTGACTTCTGTGGAACAGGTTCAAAATATGTATGTAAATTTCAGGTGGGCATTGCTTTTATATATCATGCTAAGTATTAAGTGCAGTATGAATGCTGGAAAACACGCTACATTTTTAAATGATATTTGAAGTCCATAAAAAAAATTTCAAGTTAAAAATGAGCTAAAGAACTGACTTCAACTTTTGTGTCAGTGCAGTTGTCTGAATTTAAGTTCTGAATAACAGTTTAAAGCACTCAGTTAAATTTTGCTTCTGGGAAGTATTTGTAAACACTGAACTGGATTTTTTACTTCCAGTAAACAGGCTTAAATACTGAATTTTATTGTACATCTAAAAATGGATTAAATATGTTTAACTGAATTTTATGGTTAATTAAAATTTATATTACATCATTTTTCTTCAGCTTGGTCTTGACATAGAAGAACTGGAGGAACTGGAAGAAGATGCAGGTCTGGGTAATGGAGGCCTTGGACGATTGGCTGCCTGCTTTCTGGATTCCATGGCAACACTGGGTCTTGCAGCATATGGCTATGGGATCCGCTACGAGTATGGAATCTTTGCTCAGAAGATAAGGAATGGGGAGCAGGTTTGTGTGTGTGTGTGTGTGTGTGTGTGTGAGGCTGTAGTTTACACATTTTTATATTGCCATGGATTTGATGTGATGTGTAGTCATGTTGCTGTTTGGATGTCTGCCAGTGGCTACTGACTTTAGTTTTTTCCTTTCACCCTATGCTAGGTGGTATGTGAAGTTACATTGCAGTCAGCAATGTCGTCATCATCGTCATCGTTATGGCAGAGAAGTTATCTCATCGTCACTCTGGCATCCCATTGGAGTTTAATGGTGTTCTCGAGCACTTGGTGGTCGGTATCGAGATTAGGGCAATATAGCAGGTGTTCCTCGTCCATGGTGGAGTTTGGCCTTTGGCATATTGTGCACTCACTAGATTCATATATACCAGTCTTTCTTAAATGATCTTCTAGGCAGTTGTGCCCTGTCTTCAGCCTAAAATTTGCTACTGCTTCCTTCCTAGGTCTGCCTTTTTGTGGATATCTCTCCATTTCTTTGTTGCAGCTAGCTCATCAGCTTCTTGTTTGTACCGCGTAGCTATTTTGCGATTCAAGAGTTTTTTCCAGTGAGTCAGTTTGTAAAGGTGCTTCTTTAGTGTGTAATGTAGTACCCTTTTTGGTTAGTTTGTCTGCTATCTCTTTGCTTCTCATCCAAAATGGGAGGGAACCCCCTGAAAAGTGAAGAAAGACAGTCAGCAATGCATTGATGGATGTTACAAGCCACCAAAACTAATCAGTTTCTTCTGCAAATGTTACTTGGCCATCTGGAAAATTCTGCTGGCTGTATACTAGCTGTGGAATGTAATGTGAATTTCTGCACAGGGGCTATTGATTTGTGACCATCTGGCAGTTAAATTAAGATTGCAACCCTCTGGAATGTGTAATTGTGTAAATTGATACATGGAACCACTTTTAAAAGACTGCAGTTTATTCATTCCATTGCATTCCATGGATCCTAACAAGGTCAAAGAAACCTTTTGGTTGTAGAATCTGTCAATAGTACACATTTATGCATACTTATAAGAGCACATGTCTAATTTACAATGAGTGATAAAGTTTGACTGTTAATATAAAATATAATATAACAATTTTACATTAGTAAACTCTAAAACATATATTTACCTAGAGTTAATATGTTGAGTTATAAGATTTTTAAAATTTAATTCTAAAATAAATTTATAAGGAATCTTGAGTTAATAAGAAGCAACCTTTTTAAAGCAAGTCTAAAAAGGTTTATTCTTATGAACTAACTTTACACTTGGAATGAACAGATATGTGAACCTCAGATCTCAGACTGGGGACATTCTCCTGGCACTTATATTTCTCCTTCCTTTCAATTTACTAATATTTAATGTTTATTGTTCTTTTGTCCTCATTTATTCTGCTAATGTGTCGTTATTTTTCAACATAATCCATGTGTCTCTCCAGTATTAGCAAATGTTAAAACTTATGCCATGGTAGAAATCAGGCTCTTGCTTTGACAACCATTCATTAATAGCTGTTTCCACTTTCACATTATTGTTGTTTGTTTTGTCTTTGGCTTGGGTGTATATTGGTTTGTGAAGCTGATATGTGTGTGTGTGTGTGGGATAGTATAGTAGTATGAGATCAATTTCAAATACATTAGACTGTATAATGTATCATTGATTATTATTATAGATTTATACAAACAGTACAGTCTTAAGTAAGTTACAAGTAAGGTACAATTGACAGTATAGCGTGTGGAATCGGCAGCCTCCCTAGTGTTGCTTTAGTGGTCCAGATTCAGTGTTTGTTCCTGTCCTTGATTCGCTGCACAACTAGTGCAATCATGGTGATAGATATCCGTTTGACCATTTTCAGACTCTTCACCATTTTCTGACATGTTGTGTTCTCATTGTGCTCATGTATTAGCTACAAAGTTTGATAGAGGGGAATACATTTTGTCCATAGAAGCTGAATCACACTTGAAACTTTTATTTGGGATCGGTTTTCCATTCTCATTGCCCCTGCACATCAACTTATCCCCTAAACAGCAGCTGACTGACTGACTCTTACACCATCTGTCACATGTTATCTGTACTGCAAGTGCTGCCTTTTACCAATACATAAAGGTAGTTGATTAATGCAAAAGTTACAGTTTGAAAACTGTACTCATTGAACATCATTCTTACCTGAGATCTTTGCTGTTCTGGGATTTTGTGCAGCATAAATTTATAGTTTTTGCCGACGTTTCAGGACAACCTATTGGTCCTATCTTCAAGCAGTCCACAAAGAATGCCAGGAACACTTACTTGCAGGTATGCAGTTGTATATAACTGCTTACCTAAATGTTCTTCTCATTCTTCTTGGACTGTGTGACGATTGAAGGTGGGACTGATAGGTTGTCCCGAAACGTCCATAACAAAACACCAATCTAGGCTGCATAAAATCCCAGAAGAGGGAAGATGTCATTTACACCATGTCACAAGTTTGATATCATGCATCCCTCTTACTGATCTCTACATGACTTTTAGGCAATGCATTTACAGTATGGGGCTAATGGCTTGAACTTGTGTGTCAGACAGAGGAACCTGATGACTGGCTGCGGTTTGGTAATCCATGGGAGAAAGCTCGCCCAGAATACATGTTACCTGTAAACTTCTATGGTCATGTGGAAGAAACGGCCCATGGGAAGAAGTGGGTCAACACACAGGTATGTAACATTACACCTTATCAACCAGATGTTATCTGTCATCAACAGAATTGCTCATTCCTTGCATTGCTTTCACATCCCTTTCACAGAAAGAAAGTAGTGTGCTTTTTGTTGTTTAGTGTTGGTGTTAAATGGTGTGGCAATACAGTGGTAAAATGGATATATAAAGTGTGAGTGGGAATAAACACTTAAGGTCCCCAGAAATGTCCCTTTGTTAATGTGTCCCTCTCCACTTTTCAGAATTGTAATTACAAGTTTACATGTTCAATTGTAAATTGCCAATTTCTATTAGTTTACAAAAATGTTGTGCATCAAGTTGGTTAATTACTGAGATAAAAAAAAAGTAACCACTATGTTGTTTAGCATTTTGTGTTGACAGGAACCACTATGTTGTTTAGCACTTATTGTTGGGAGGAACCACTCTGTTGTTTAGCATTTTGTGTTGACAGGAACCACTATGTTGTTTAGCACTTAGTGTTGGCAGGAACCACTCTGTTGTTTAGCATTTTGTGTTGACATGCACACATCATCAAACAAAAATGGTGCTGACTTTCAGTATGCTTGTTACATCTGCAGGTTGTATTTGCAATGCCGTATGACAGTCCAGTCCCAGGGTATGGGAACAATGTGGTGAACACTTTGCGACTCTGGTCAGCTAAGTCTCCTGTAGAATTCAACCTTAAATTCTGTGAGTAAACTGTGTCATAATATATTTGTTTCTATACTGAGATTTTTTATGTGAATTTGACATAGCACTTAGTGGTTGATTGATTTATAAAATGTATCTTGCATTTATCAATAACCACAAACATAAAGCCATGGTGAAATTTTGTTATCATCTTTGGAAATATGCTTAATTTTCAACATATAACAGGACTGTTCCTCTGGGAGTACAAATGAAACTTGACTCCACACATTCTTTCCTTGGCACTGGGTGGTGTTATGTGGTCAGCTCTGCACCCTGCTAGCCTCTGAAGAGGGGGCTGGTGGGGCCATGGAACTGGTCTGGACACTTTAGAAGAACACATTTCTTGCCCATGCCAGGAACTGAACCGCAGACTCTCAATTCATCCAGCCTGGTACCTAGTCATTACACTGATCATTGTACTACTGCCAGGGCATAAAGCTGACCTGTCACTTTCATCTAGTCTGGATGTTAAGACTGTGTGGAACTGTACCTCCACTTCCCATATGTCATCATGGTATGATGTTTAATTAAATGCAGATGCACCTTTACCTTTTTACCCATAAAATTTCTATTTAAGGCAGTTCAGGGATGTGACACTATATATTTTGGTATATAAGTATCAGCCCGTCTTGTTCTACCCTGAAGATACAGGCAGCAATTTTCTATGACACCTTGCTATCTGTCTACCAAATTACACACAATCACACCCCAAAAGACTACAGTCTTCATATTCACTGCTACAAGAATCTCACTTCTCAAATGAGTGGATAATGCTAAACAAGATAACATCTTTTTTGTTGTTACAGTTAATGATGGCGACTATATACAGGCTGTGATAGATCGAAACATAGCAGAGAACATCTCCAGAGTGCTGTACCCCAATGACAACTTCTTTGAAGGAAAGGAGCTGCGTCTAAAACAGGAATATTTCATGTGTGCTGCAACTTTGCAGGTTAAACATTGTTGTGGTTCTCAGAGTGCAGTGTATTGTGATTAATGTATCTGTCTGTACAGTGATTTATGATGGCTACAGCAGCTAATGCAGTTTTGTTTTAAGGGATATCTTGTAATAAATCACATTCTAGATGTGTGTATGTTTAATAGAATTTAGTATTTTTTATGTTAGATTTTATAATTAAATATCTGTAGAGCCTGTATCAGTGCTTCACATAATGAAAAACACAATTTTGGAACATGTGGTATTAACAAAAAAAGTATAAATGTGATTGTGGTAATGGAACACATAAAAGTAAATTTGCATTGGGCATGTTTAAGTAGCCATGGTGTAAGATTTATGAGTGCTTAAAAGTGTAAATCTACATATTTAATATCATGACACTAGAGGGATTTACATGTATTTAGTGCCAAGATTAACAGATCTGCATAATGCTCTTCTACCTTCATGTACTGATTGTCTGGAAATCCTGGGAGCCTCAAACTCCTGCAACCCTCAGGGCTTGTCCAGGCCTGTACTGGGATAACTTTACCTTTTGCCTAATGCTATTCTGGCCAAAGCATACTTCAGTCCCTGCAGGATAGTGTTGCTATGGTGATATATTGAACATACCAGAAATAGTGTCTCACATGCAGCGCATACCACATGTACTGGCTCATACAGAGCATATCAAAACACTGTTACATGTAGAACATACAATTTCTGCCTGCAATACACATCCTGCCACAACTGCTGTCTTGCATACAGAACATACCTTAAGCCTTTCATATACTGAACGTACCACAAGTACTGTCTCATATATATAACATACCACAACTACTGTATCACACAAACTTCCTGGTATGTAATTTACAGTTATTCTGCTATATCTCTGTTGATGTATGGAGAATCATCAGTTGATATAATGTTGCAAATTGACTGGTTAATTGAAAAGAAATGAAAAATAAGTATATGGCTAAAGGGATATAGTTCACGCGCTTCCCCCGCCCCCCTTCCCCCCGACATCGACGTACACGCTAAAACAGCTAGCTTCACTACTGT
>Ga0131853_10016126_pt1 | contig 13649 bp, 11 predicted proteins | sample TergutLab28metaG_FD_92764 | JGI IMG/M metagenome (GOLD analysis project Ga0131853, IMG submission 92764) | Labiotermes labralis P1 segment gut microbial communities from Petit-Saut dam, French Guiana - Lab288 P1 (version 2) (version 2) | ecosystem: Host-associated > Arthropoda: Insects >... | reverse complement strand
GCACGTTTTTGTTCATGTGCCAGGAAACTGCTCCGCATTTTCCTGCCGAAACCTTCGGTTTCGGTGTTCACAACTGGTTGTTAAAAGTTTGCTTTGCAAACTTTTTTATATAGCTGATTATTAATCAAACTTTTCTCCGCTGATAGCAGCTTGTGCCGCAGCCAAGCGAGCAATCGGCACACGGAAAGGTGAGCAAGAAACATAGTCAAGACCAATTTTTGCACAGAACTTAATGCTTGATGGGTCACCGCCATGTTCGCCACAAATACCAATTTTTAGCTTGCTATTGGTTTTGCGTCCTTTTTCCACAGCAATTTGCATAAGTGCACCAACACCTGTTTGGTCAAGTTTTGCTGTTGGGTCGCCTTCATAAATGTTTTTATCGGTGTAATCTTGTAAAATACGCCCAGCGTCATCACGAGATAAACCGTAAGTCATTTGTGTAAGGTCGTTTGTTCCAAATGAGAAGAATGCAGCTTCTTTTGCAATCTCATCAGCGATGATACATGCACGTGGAATTTCAATCATTGTTCCAACGCTGTAGCTTAGTGTTACTCCTGCTGCTTTGATTAACTCATTTGCTTTATTTACAATAACTTCTTTTACATATTGTGTTTCTTTCATATCACCAACAAGTGGAATCATGATTTCTGGTTTAATATCAAAACCTTTTGATTTTTTAACTTCAAGAGCAGACTCGATGATAGCTTGTGTTTGCATTTCTGCAATTTCCGGGTAAGAAACAGCAAGGCGGCAGCCACGGTGTCCCATCATTGGGTTTAACTCATGAAGTGAATGAGCTTTTTCTTTAATTTCTTCTACAGAACGTCCCATTTCAGCAGCCATGCTGACAAAGTCTTTTTCTTGTGTTGGCATAAATTCATGAAGTGGTGGGTCGAGTAGACGGATTGTTACAGAACGGTTTTCCATTACTTCATAAATACCTGTAAAATCTTTCTTTTGGAAAGGAAGAAGCTCGGCAAGTGCTGCACGTCTTTCTTCTTCTGTGTCTGCAAGAATCATTTTACGGATTTTTGGAATCCTGTCCGGTTCAAAGAACATATGCTCTGTTCTTGTTAGACCAATACCTTCTGCACCAAATTCAAGAGCTTTTAATGCGTCTTTTGGTGAGTCGGCATTTGTGCGTACTCCAACTTTGCCTGGAATCTTTTCAAGCCAGCTCATAAATATTTCAAAGTTTCCGCTAAGTGAAGCTTCTGTTGTTGCAACTTGACCAAGGTAAATGATACCTGTTGAACCATTTAAAGAAATAAAATCGCCTTCTTTAATTGTTTCTCCGCCAAGTGTAAACTCTTTTTTGCCAAATTTAATATCTTCACAGCCGGAAATACAGCATGTCCCCATACCACGAGCAACAACTGCTGCGTGTGAGGTCATTCCGCCTTTTGCAGTAAGGATACCTTCTGCAACTTCCATACCAAGGATATCATCAGGGCTTGTTTCAAGGCGAACAAGGATTGCTTTTTCGCCACGCTCGTTTACTGCTGTTACTGCGTCTTCTGATGTAAAGTAAACTTTACCGGAAGCAGCACCGGGTGAAGCCGCTAGTGCTTTACCGATTTGTTTTGCAGCTTTTAGTCCTGCTTCATCAAATACGGGGTGAAGCAGTTGGTCAAGAGCTTTAGGGTCAACTTGCATGATAGCTTCTTGCTCGGTAACAATACCTTCTTTTACAAGGTCAACAGCAAATTGAAGAGCCGCTTGTGCTGTACATTTTGCGTTTCTTGTTTGAAGAATGTAGAGTTTGCCTTCTTCAATTGTCATTTCCATGTCTTGAACGTATTTGTAATGTTTTTCAAGACGTGTTGCAATATCCATAAATTCTTTGTAAATAACTGGGTTTTCTTGTGCTAACTCTGGGAATGGACGTGGTGTGCGGATACCTGCAACAACGTCTTCGCCTTGTGCGTTCATAAGGAACTCACCGTAAACAGTGTTTTCGCCTGTTGCACAGTCACGGGTAAATACTACACCTGTGCCTGATGTGTCGCCCATGTTACCAAATACCATAGCTTGAACGTTTACAGCGGTTCCCCACTCGTAAGGAATGTCGTTCATGCGGCGGTATACAAATGCACGCTCGTTGTCCCATGATTCAAATACGGCTGTAACTGCACCATAAAGCTGCTCACGAGCATCTGTTGGGAAGTCTTTGCCTTGGTCATCACGGTAGATTTTTTTGAAGATTTGAACGATTGTTTTCCAGTCATCACCTGTCATGTCAGGGTCGCCTGAGTAGCCTTTTTCTTCTTGATATTTGCTGATTGCGTGTTCAAAGTCATGCTTAGAAACACCAATAACAACGTCTGCAAACATCATAATAAATCTTCTGTAGGAGTCGTATGCAAAACGGTCTCCGGCTTTTGCTGAAAGAGCCGCTGCAACTTCATCATTCATACCAAGATTTAAAACTGTGTCCATCATACCAGGCATGGAAGCCCTAGCACCTGAACGTACAGAAACAAGAAGTGGGTTTACTTTGTCTCCAAACTTTTTGCCGCTTTCTGCTTCAAGTTGAGCAATGCAGTCGTCCATTTGAGCTTTCATGTCGGCTGAAAGTTCTTTGCCGTTTCCATTGTACCATGTGCAAGCTTCTGTTGTTACAATAAAGCCGTTTGGTACAGGAATACCCATGTTTGTCATTTCTGCAAGGTTAGCACCTTTTCCTCCAAGGAGGTTACGCATTGTAGCGTCGCCTTCCTTGAACATATACACATATTTGTGGCCCATTTTAGGTCCTCCCTATTTAAGTGTAACTTTTGCGCCAATTTCGGCAAGTTTTTTAACAATTTCTTCGCCTTCTGCTTTTGGTGCTGCTTCTTTAAGGATTTTTGGTGCGTTGTCTACAAGTTCTTTAGCTTCTTTTAAGCCAAGACCTGTGATTTCACGTACTACTTTAATTACTTTAATTTTTTCGCTGCCTACATCTGTAAGTTCAACGTCAAATTCTGTTTTTTCTTCTGCTGCTTCTGCTGGACCTGCTGCTGCAACCATTACTCCTGCTGCTGCGCTTACGCCAAACTCTTCTTCTGCTGCTTTTACTAAGTCATTAAGTTCAAGAACTGAAAGTTCCTTAACTGCTTCAATGATTTCTTGAATTGATAATTTTGCCATTTTAATAGCCTCCTAATTTTAATCGCTTTTTGCACAGTTGCTTTGCAACTCTATTCATTTTTATCCTCAGCGATTGCGTTAATAACACGGGCAAAGCTTGCCATTGGTGATTTGAATGAACCAAGAAGTCTTGAAATAAGTACTTCTTTTGATGGAATTTCTGCAATTGCTTTTGTTTTGTTTGCATCATAAATTTCGCCATCTATTGCGCTTGCTTTAAACTCAAGATTTGGCATGTTTTTAAGTTGCTTTGAAATTGTAGCAGCAGCAGTTGTAGCGTCATCATATGAAAATGCTACAGCGGTTGGACCGTGAAGATACTCTTTTAAACCTTCAAACGGGGTACCTGCAATTGCAAAGTTAATCATTGTGTTTTTGTAAACTTTGTAATCCACTCCACCTGCTTTGCGTAATGATTTACGTAAGGTTGTGTCTTGAGCAACTGTTAAACCACGTGCATCTACAAGAACTATAGATTTGGTTTTTGCAATTTTTTCTTTAATTTCATTAACTACTACGTGTTTTGCTTCACGGTTTTTTTCAAGATTTGTCATTATACTTTTCTCCCTTCTACGGGCAGTTTAAATACAAAAAAGCCCGAAACTATTTTTACCATAGTTTCGGGCAATAAAAATTAACATCATAAATGATAATACTTATTTTACACGAACCTCGGTAGGTTTTACACACAAAAAAGTGTACCTACTGTCTATGGCGAAATGATGATATTATATTTCTTAGATTTTGTCAACGTAAATTTAATCTTTTAAATCTTTTTCTTGCAGTTGCTGTCAAGGTATGCTAAAATTCTTTCCAGTACCAGATTAAAGACCAGCTTTACAACAAAACAATTTAAAAATAACAAAAATCGCAAGCCCATGATTGTGCAGCAAACACTTTCATGAGGAGTGTAGATGACTCTGACCTCACCTACAAACACAGGGGAATCCCCTGCCAAGCGACATTCGTAAGTATACAAGATAACTGTCCTAATTTCAAGCCTTCTGCATTCTCCTTGGGTTTTGATTATAGGTAAGTGTTTTGTTTGATTTGAATATGAATGTTGTGTTTAAGCCTTGCCAGTAGATAATAATGGCGTGTAGGTGAGAGATGTTTTTACGTCTTCATTTGCACGCCTTTTGTATTGCTGGTCTTATTTTTTTAAGGGGAGGGTGCAAGGTGGAAAACAAAGCAGGAGTAATACTAATTAATGCGCTAAGAAGGGTAAAAATCCTAAAATCCATTCGTGAACTGTTGGAGATAACAGAAGAAGGAATTTTTGAATTTTCTGTTCATGATGATATAACTTTAGTAGCAACAGATGATAAAACATATGTACCAACCGCAAAAGGTTGGATAAGTTAATTTAGTTCGCCTTTTCTTTTTTTTATATTATAGGAGCGTTGCGCTGTTGAAAAGCAGTTATATACAGCTCCTATTTTTTTTAGGGAAAAGACATGTATGGATGGCAAAACATACAACCAAAGGGCGTGTATAGATGTTTACATTTTCCAATAAAAATTCAAAGAAAAAAATCTTGACTTCAAGATTACATGATGTTATCTTAATAAAAAGATTACATGATGTAATCATAGGGGGAAGTAACTATGCAGCAGGTTTCAGACTATGAATTAGAGTTAATGAAAATCATTTGGGCAAATGACAACAGTGCTATGTATGCGGAGATAGTCACAGGATTGGAAGCCAAGGGTGAAGTTTGGACAAAGAATACGCTCATAACTTTGCTTTCTCGTTTAGTTGAAAAAGGTATGCTGACCACAAGTAAAATTGGACGGCGAAACATTTATACAGCAATCATTGCCGAAGCAGATTATCAAGCAGACCAGACAGTGCGGTTTCTTGATAAAATTTTTGAGGGAAACACACGGGGGTTGGTAAACGCACTTATTGAAAAAGACTTATTAACCCTAAAAGATTATGAAGAATTGCAAAAACATTGGAAAGATGGTGACAAATTATGATGAACACTATAATGATAACGATATTATCACTTTCACTTTCTGGTGGGATATTTATTGCAGTTCTTTTTCTGTGCAAACCTTTGTTTAAAGAACGGCTAAGTAAAAGATGGCAGTATTATATTTGGCTGATAGTACTTGTACGGCTGCTTGTGCCACTTTCCTTTGAGGTTAATATTGTCGGTAGTCTTTTTGATGGCATAACCCAAGCGGGAATAACAGACTTTCGGGAGGCAGATGCATTAACGGTAGTTACCATTCCTAATGCTCCCAACATACAATATCCACAAACATTACAACCCGACATTCCCGAAATGCAGACATCCATTCCATACCAGTCGGTAGATATACCCGAAACACAAGCGGCTGTGATTTATCAATATTCAAATATTTGGAGAGCAATAATGTCTAATCTTTGGCTAGTTTGGTTAGTGGTTGCAATAGTGCTATTTGTCCGTAAAATTACAATTTATCAAAGTTTTGTGCGTTATATAAAAGCCGGGCGTACCCCTGCATCTTCTTTTGAGGATTTGGAGATATTCGGAAAACTTGTAGAGCAAGCAAACATAAAAAGTACGATAGGGCTTTATACAAACAGCCTCATATCTTCCCCTTTGCTGATTGGATTCTTCCGTCCATACATTGTTTTGCCAACTTTAGATATAAGCAAATCCGATTTTAGATACACTATATTACATGAATTAACCCATTATAAACGTGGGGATATGTTTTATAAATGGCTTGTACAGCTTACAATCTGCCTACACTGGTTTAACCCACTTGTCTATTTAATGGGACGTGAAATTAACAATGCTTGCGAATTTTCTTGTGATGAATCTGTTATAAAAGATTTGGATTATGGCGGAATGAGGGCATATGGCGATACCTTATTAAACGCTTTAGACATCGGTGGAAAGTACAAAAATGCTCTTTCGTCTGTGATGCTTTATGAAAGTAAAAAAATATTAAAAGATAGGTTGGATATGATTATGAAATTCAAGAAGAAGTCAAGGACTGCTGTTATTGTGGCAATGGCATTAACAATGATTTTGAGCTTAGGAGCTGTTGTTGTTGGGGCTTATGTAAGGGGGAATCCTCTGGCAATATCATCAAATGTAATCAGCGAAAATATTACAACTGATGTAACTGGCAGGGTAAGTGCCTATGATTCTTCATCAGAAAGCTTCACCCCACCAAATAGGGAAAACCGTAGCAACATAATGCGTACTGTTACAGAGGATGACGAAGTGGTTTTGGCTCACTTTGAAAGATACGGTATAACAGTTAATCAAAACAACATCTACTATAACGAACAACTTGTACGTGAGATTGTTTTTTATTCAAACTATAACACAACAGGCTTAATTGTGTTTAAATCTTCCGATACAAGTGGCAGAATAGATATTTATGTGCTTATTCCCGGTACCCAAGATTCCATAAGCGGCAGTGATATAGAAAATTATATTCGCTTTGATGTTGTTGAATTAGATACTCCCCTTGTAAGAAATGAAGCGTTGCCTGAAATTAACATATTTGTGCCGTCACCCAATGATAGTATCGAAGATTCGATTGCAGAGTTGCAGCGTGTTTTGGGATGGTTTTCGATACCGGATTTATTGCCTTATGCAGAAGCACAAAGAATTGCTATCGAACATGCAAATATCCCGCAACCATTTACTGTTACTTTTCGGAGTTTATCCACAACTACAACTACTGACTTGGCAAGAAGAACCGAAAATGACCTTTTTTTCTATAGAATTAGCCTTGATTACAGCAGCGGAACTCAAGAAGTTTTAGTCAATGCCGTAACCGGTGAGGTTTTAACCCACGACCCTCATAACACAAGTAATCCACAGCAAACCCTAGTCGCTCCGCTTCTTGTAAATTCAAGCAGATTAGTTTTTGATGATTCCGAGTATCGTTGGCCTTTCCACGCAATGAGTTTTACAAATATCAGCGATAAGCCTATTGTGGGATATACGACGATAAGCCTAGCCTATGACAGATACGGTAATCCTCTTGAATTATACTGGGATGCTTTGAATGTGTCTGCTGATGGCTCAATAGGCAGCGTTGGCGGACATCACATGACCGTAGTTGGGACATTTCCACATTCCCCAAAGTCTTATCATCGTATTCATCAACACGGCATTTTAAGCGATTGGTTTAATGATATACCACAAAGCGAACGTGAATATTGGCTGAAGCAGCTAACTATACTTCCCGGAGAAACTGTAGCTGATGAGAAAGGTGGTTACTCATTGTTTTACGGATGGAATCAGTCAGCAGGTGAACATATTGTTGAACATATTATAACAGTCGTTATGCAAGTAAATTTTGAAGATGGAAGTGTTTGGACAAATCCCGATATTGATGATTGGCTTTTAAATCATAAATGAAGAAACCCTTTTGAAGAAGACGAAAAAAGAATGTACAGGTGTTAAAGTTAATCCGAAGCCATTGGATGAGTGGGCGGAAGCTATTTAAGAAAGCAAAATAAAAATGTAAAAATATTGCCGTTTGCTAATATATGGACTTTGTGATATGGTAATGTCCTAGCAAGAATTCTAATTTCAAAGGAGATAAAACCTATGAAAAAATGGCAGTGCTTACCATGCGGCTATACATGTGAAAGTGAAAACCCACCAGATGAGTGTCCGGTTTGTGGACTTGGTGCAGACGCTTTTGAAGAAGTAGAATAATTAATAATAAGGCTGACTCACTTTGGAGCCAGCCTATTTTATATGGAGATGATATATATGCATTGTTTAAAACACATAAGTGATAATTTAATTTGGGTTGGAGCAAATGACCGTCGTTTGGCAATGTTTGAGGGTGTTTACTCTGTGCCGGACGGTGTTTCTTATAACTCATATTTAATGTTTGACGAAAAAAATGTTCTTTTTGACACAGTGGACAAGGCTGTGATGGAACGTTTTATGGAAAATATTGAAGAAGCGTTAAGTGGTAGGTCACTTGACTATTTAATCCTTCAACATATTGAGCCAGACCATAGTGCAGCAGTAGGCTGTGTGCTTGCTAAATACCCTGATGTAATACTCGTGCTAAACGAAAAATCAAGCAATTTTTTAGACCAATTTTTCAGGATTCCAAAAAACACAAAAAGATTAATTGTAAAAGAAGGCGAAACCTTAAACACGGGTAAACACACCTTCCATTTCGTAAATGCCCCAATGGTTCACTGGCCGGAAGTTATGGTCACATATGAATCAAGTACAAAAACCTTGTTTTCTGCTGACGCATTTGGTAGTTTTGGTGCGTTAAACGGTGCAATTTTTGCAGATGAAGTAAATTTGAAAGAGACTACCTTGATGAGGCTCGTCGTTATTATACAAATATTGTTGGTAAATATGGTCCGCAAGTACAGACCCTTCTAAAAAAAGCATCCGGGCTTGAAATTAATATGATTTGCCCACTTCATGGGTTTGTTTGGCGTAAAAACTTCAATGAGATAATTAAACCATACCTTTTATGGAGCAGCTACGAGCCGGAAGAAGAAGGTGTAATGATTGCATATGCCTCTGTTTATGGTAATACAGAAAATGCAGCGGAGCTATTGTCAAGTCATTTACGTAATATGGGAGTAAAAACTGTAATGTTTGATGTTTCAGTTACTCCGGCATCGGAAATAGTGGCTGCGGCATTTAAGTGGAGTCATCATGTTTATGCCTCAACAACATATAACGCAGGTATTTTTGTTACAATGGAAGCTTTGATTTACGACATTGTAGCACACAATATCCAAAACCGTACGATTGCTTTAATAGAAAATGGAAGCTGGGCGGCAACAAGTGGCAAGGAAATGAGGGCAAAATTTGAGCAATGCAAAAACATGAGTTTTGTTGGTGATGTAAATATTAAATCATCTGTAAGTACAGATAAAGCAGGGGAAATTAAAGCTCTTGCTGACGCAATTGCCGATACCATGCCAAAATGGAAAAGCAGTAAAGAAGTTAAAGCAAACACCAAATCAATTGGGGTAGGGAATATTGATGGTAATGCGCTTTGGAAAATCCCTTACGGGCTATTTTTAGTAACTGCTAAAGATGGTGAAAAAGACAATGGTTGTATTGTAAACACGTTTTCACAAGATACATTTTCACCACTTCAAGTTTCAGTCATTATAAATAAAGAAAATTATACTCATGATATGATACAAAAAACCGGATTGTTTGCAATTTCTGTTTTAACTGAATCAACACCATTTTCTTTATTTAAAGAATATGGTTTTTCGACCGGCCGTGAGGTTAATAAGTTTGATAATGTCTCAAACCGTACAAAACATGGACTACCGGTTGTGCTTGACCATGCTAACTCTACTTTTGAAGGAAAAGTTGTGTCATCTTTTGATTGTAACACTCACACAATATTCCTTGCAGAAGTTACCGAAGCAGTTGTTGTTAGCAATGAAAAATCATGTACCTATGATTATTATTTAAAAAATATTAAACCAGCACCTGATGCTACTCCAAAAAATCAAAAAGGATTTGTTTGCAAAATATGTGGATATGTTTATGAAGGCGAAATATTGCCGGATGATTATATTTGTCCGCTTTGTAAACATGGAGCGATTGATTTTGAAGAAATATAGGAGGTTTATATGGCAAAAAAACAAGAATTACAAAAATTGTGGTCTGGATTTCATGCTGGTTCTTGGCAAAGTGAAATAAATATTCGAGATTTTATTCAAAAAAACCTTACTCCATATGAAGGTGACGGTTCTTTTTTGGAAGAAGCAACAGAATGTACTTTGAAACTTTGGCAAGAGGTTTGTGAGTTGACAAAAATTGAAACAAAAAAAGGCATACTTGATGTTGAGACAAAAATACCATCAAGCATTACTTCTCATGGTCCGGGTTATATTAATAAGGATTTGGAACAAATTGTTGGGGTGCAGACTGATAAACCACTAAAACGTGGAATCATGCCAAAGGGTGGGATTCGTGTTATACAAAGTGCGTTAAAATCCTATGGTTATACTCTTGACCCTTTTGTTGAAGAAATTTATGGAAACCATAGAAAAGCACACAATGATGGCGTTTTTGACGCTTATACAGATGAAATGCGTGCGGCAAGAAAATCCGGAATTATTACAGGACTGCCTGACGCATATGGTCGTGGGCGTATTATTGGTGACTATCGCCGTGTTGCACTTTATGGTGTTGATTTTTTAATTGAAGATAAACTTGAACAGTTAAAACAAGAGGATTTTTCTTGTATTGAGGAATCATCTATAAGAATACGTGAGGAACTAAGCGAGCAAATTCGTGCTTTAAAACAACTTGCCAAAATGGCAGAGAGTTATGGTTTTGATATATCTAAACCGGCAGCCACTGCAAAAGAAGCTTTTCAGTGGACATATTTTGCATATCTTGCAGCAGCAAAACAACAAGACGGTGCAGCGACTTCTCTTGGGCGTGTAGCAAGCTTTTTAGATATTTTTGTTGAGCGTGACCTTAAAAATGGTGTTATTACAGAAAAAGAAGTCCAAGAATTGATGGACCACTTTGCAATGAAACTCCGCCTGGTACGCTTCCTTCGTACACCTGAATATAATGCACTTTTTTCTGGTGACCCAACATGGGTAACAGAGGCTATTGGAGGCATGTGTGAAGATGGTCGCACACTTGTTACAAAAAATTCGTTTAGATTTATTCACACACTCACAACACTTGGCTCTGCACCGGAGCCAAATTTGACCGTCCTTTGGAGTGTAAATTTGCCGGAAAACTTTAAAAAGTACTGTGCTAAAATGTCAATTGAAACAAGTTCAATTCAATATGAAAATGATGACCTAATGCGCAGCTACTGGGGCGATGACTATTCGATTGCATGTTGTGTTTCTGCAATGCGCACTGGTAAACAAATGCAGTTTTTTGGTGCTCGTGCTAACCTTGCAAAAGCCTTAACCTATGCAATAAACGGTGGAAAAGATGAAAAAAGCGGAGTACAAGTTGCACCGGAGTCTGCCGGAGTTACAGGCGAATATCTTGAATATGACGAGGTTTTTCGTAAATTTAATCAGGTGCTTGAATGGTTGGCGGAGCTTTATATCAGTACATTAAATATCATTCACTATATGCATGATAAATACAACTATGAGTCGCTTCAAATGGCACTTCATGACAAAGAAATTTTACGCACACATGCTTGTGGTATTGCAGGTCTTAGTGTTGTAACCGATTCACTTTCTGCTATTAAATACGGCAAAGTTAAAGCTGTAAGAAATGAAAGCGGTCTTGTTGTAGACTATGAAATTGAAGGTGATTATCCAACGTTTGGCAATAATGATGAACGTGTTGATGAAATTGCAAACGATATTGTTAAATTATTTATGACAAAACTTAGAAAACAAAAAGCATATAGAGACGCAGTTCCTACACTTTCTGTTTTGACAATTACTTCAAATGTTGTTTATGGGATAGCAACAGGTGCAACACCTGACGGGCGCAAAGCTGGTGAGCCATTTGCTCCCGGTGCAAACCCAATGCATGGGCGTGATAACAAGGGCGCACTTGCAAGCATGTCGTCTGTTGCAAAACTCCCTTATTATCATTCTCAAGATGGAATATCCTACACATTTTCTGTTATTCCAAAGGCATTGGGGCGTACAGAAAATGATAGGAATACAAACCTTGTAAACTTGCTTGACGGGTTTATGGGCGACAACGGGCATCATATAAATGTTAATGTATTTGACAAAGAAACCTTGCTTGATGCAGTTGAACGCCCTGAAAAATACCCGCAGCTTACGATTCGTGTAAGCGGATATGCCGTAAACTTTATTAAATTAACCCGTGCCCAGCAGCTTGAAGTTATTCATCGCACATTTCATGAGAGGCTGTAGTTATAGTGCTTGATTACGATTTTGCAAAAACTGGATATGTACATTCCACTTATTCTGGTGGAATGGTTGATGGTCCTGGTATACGTTTTGTAGTGTTTTTTGCCGGTTGTACTTTGCGATGCAAATATTGCCATAATCCGGATACTTGGGCAGCAAATCATGGCATACGTCTTTCTGTCAAAGAGGTTATTGATGAGGTTTTAAAATATAAATCATACTATAAGCGTTCCGGTGGTGGTGTCACTTTTACCGGTGGTGAGCCGATGGAGCAGCCGGGATTTTTGGCAGAATTATTAAAAGCCTGCCGGGCAAATGGTGTAAATACAGCCATTGACACAGCAGGCAATGCGGCACTAAGTACTGCCGAGCGGATTTTGCCACTTACAGATTTGCTATTGCTTGATATAAAATCCGGAAACGCTGATACTTATTTAAAAGTTACAGGCAAAAGAATTGAGAGAACACTCGAAACGCTAGAAACTGCAAAAAAGCTAAACACTCGTACTTGGATAAGATTTGTGCTCGTTCCGGGTCTTACTGATAATGAAAATGAGTTAAATGAACTTGCAGAACTCTTAAAACATTATGATAATATTGAAAAAATTGAAGTACTTCCATTTCACAAGGAAGGGGAGTTTAAATGGGATAAACTTGTTATTCCATATGAACTTGGGCATGTTATGCCTCCTTCTTACGAAGAAGTTATTCGTGTTCAAAAACTACTTGCAAACTGAATGTTAGCTTGCAAGTAAACTTTTTATTTCATCCCCATTTATGGTTTCTTTAACTAGCAGTGCTTTGGCTATGGACTCCAAAATGGGGTAATTTTTTTTCATTAAGCTTAGTGTCTCGTTGTATAAATCCTCCAAAAGATTTTTGCACTCGGTTATAACTTGTTTTTCGTCATTTAACAATGAAATATCAGCGATACTTTCACCCATGCCAAACTTTGTTACATATTGTTTGGCAGCTAAAGTTGCTTTTTCTATGTCATTTGATGCTCCTGTTGTTACATTTTCCTTGCCAAAATGAAGTTCTTCTGCTGAACGACCTGCAAGAGAAACCATAATTTGATTACGCAAATCTTTTTTTGTGAAATACATCTGTTCAGGCGGAATATTTACACAAAAACCGCCTGCACCATTTGTTGAAGGTATTATTGTAACCTTTGCCACATGGTTTTCTGGGTTTGTTAATACTGCGGCAAGCGCATGACCAGCTTCATGCCAGGCTGTTACTTCACGCTCTTTTTCTTTTATATGACTTCTGTCTTTTTTTTCAATTCCTGCAAGTGCGGTATAATATGCTTTTGAAATATCTTCGGCAGAAATATTTTCATTTCCTTTTTTTGCAGCATTTATTGCAGCATCATTTAGTAAACCTTCAAGCATTGCACCACTAAAGAACACTGTGTCTTTTGCAAGTTTTTCTAAATCAATTTCGTTGCTTAAAGGCTTATTTGATGCATGATGATTTAAAATTTCCTTGCGAGCGTTGATATCCGGAAGTGAAATTTCTACACGCCTGTCAAATCTGCCCGGACGCATTAAAGCTTCGTCCAGGGTGTCTGGGCGATTTGTAGCTGCAACTACTATTATGCTGGTACCTTCGGTGAAACCTTGCATTTCGGTTAAAAGTGCATTAAGGGTTTGCTCTCTTTCATCATT
>Ga0131853_10016124_pt1 | contig 13649 bp, 7 predicted proteins | sample TergutLab28metaG_FD_92764 | JGI IMG/M metagenome (GOLD analysis project Ga0131853, IMG submission 92764) | Labiotermes labralis P1 segment gut microbial communities from Petit-Saut dam, French Guiana - Lab288 P1 (version 2) (version 2) | ecosystem: Host-associated > Arthropoda: Insects >... | reverse complement strand
GCAGATGCTTTATTTAAAGACCCAGTCCGTACCGCGCTGTAAACACTTTTCATCGCGGTTATAAAAAACCAATGTAAGTGGCGCAAGTCGCTGTTTTATCTCAGCTAAGCACAAAACACATAAGTACAGTGTGAGCTGAGCGTACAGTTGTTGAATGTTAAACTTGTTGGTGCGTCACGTAACCAGTAGGCTTTAAAAGGTTAGTAAGTAATGAGCTGGAAGGCCTGTGGACGGAAGGGAACGTTGCCCAGTTGAAATAATGTCCTGGCATTTCTTGGAAGGGCTAGAAGAATCACATGAAATGTCAGTGAGGACAGCCGGTCATCTTGCCGAGATTTAAACTCGGGGCCTCCCAAATATTAAGAAAGAATGTATCTAACTCGCGACGGTCTGTTTCTTGGTGAGGATGAGAAGATAATTTTAGCAAATTAGAAGTATAGCGTGAAAATATAGTACAGACTGTACTTGTTCAGAATAGCCTGAATAAATCAAGCAGTATGAAATTGGCGAGTCTTACAGCACACGTAATAATGTCAGAAATAAGTATGATATTTTGGCTGGAAGTAGCGTAGGAGATAATTAGACGTTGGAAAAAAAGGTTCTTGCACAGTACACCTTAGATATGCACTATATTAAGAGGAATACAAGCTGAGTGTGGCAACTAGCCGAACTGAAAGTGAAGAACAACGTGGTGGGATTTTGTAACGATTGTCACGGGGTTTCTTGATCGACGGTATGTCCAGAAAGACTTTCAATGAGTCAACAGCAGGCCTTCGTTATTCTGGGATGTTACGCGGTAACCTTTCGTTCCAGCCCTGAAGATGGGACCGATAGGCTGTCCCGAAACTTCGGTGACCAGCTGTCAGCCTACGCTCCATAACATCCCAGAAGAACGAAGGCCTCAGCTAAACGGCAGTGAAAGCCTGAAATCTCGCAAGATATCAGTTACATAGGTTATGTCAATGTATGAAATGAGGGGATGTGCATACATATTGGAATGGAAAAAAGGAAAACTGAAGTGAGCAACAGTTTTCCTGACATTGTGTCAGTATTAGTGCGCAGGGGCTGAGGAACGTCACGAAGAACTTCAGTCATGCTGTTGAAATTGAGGCTTCACGGTGGTGAGTTCATGTGGTCATCTGGTTATGGCATGGTGTAGCCAGGGTTTAAAAAAAGCATACTGCCGCGCCCTTTAGGGTAGGGGTGACGGAGGGGCAGTATTTTCCTCCGAAACGTCGGTGACTGCCTACCACACTGCACGGTGTCACATCACTGAAGAACACGAATTCACGAAAGCTTTGTTGTTTTACGGTCGAGATGTGTGTGGGACGATCCCAGCTATAAGCGTGACGCGTTGCCAACCTGTTTGGCACCGTTTGCATTCTCTCTCGTTAAGTTAGTCTGTTCAGTGTGGGACGCTGGAGAAAGCGGCTCCAGTGAGGTCCTACGTAAGGGTCGCCGACGCGGTGTTAACGTCTACCCACCTTCAATGAAGCCTTTGATGTGTCACTGCTGAGGAATATCCTTGGGCCTCAAAGAGACGAAGTTGGACTGTAGGCCTACTAAAACACGTACTGTGGAAACAGTCAACAGCGTCTGAACAACGTACGTTGGTGTAGAAGCTAGACGAGATGGAGGACCGGGAACTGAGGGTTCGATTCGCGGAAGGGGCAAAGATTTTTCTTTCCTCAACAACGCCCACATCAGCCATGAGAAAGGCCCAGTCTCCTAACCCGAATATGCAGATAATGAAGTGGTCGGGGCGTTACAATGGTCATCCACCTTCCCCTATCGCTGAAAGTACGCATGCGTGGAACTAAACCCGTAATCTCACATATGACCCGAGGAACAACTTTGTTTTCTTTACATGTTTATCGTTTTCATATTATGCAGTGAGTTTTTGTTTTAATGGTAGCCCCTAATGGGCCAGGGGCCACTCACTGTTGAGGCTTCACAATCACACTCACATAAACGACACTCGGTAGGACTCATCTGAACGAGTGATCACCCCAAAGCAGAAACTTCTGCTTGACAACACACAGCACTCACAAGAAACAGACATCCAACGCAGTGAAGGAGAGCTGCAAATTCGTGTAAAGTGGAACCTGTATTTAGAACGAAATTGATAAAACTACTGAACTCAAAAGTTTTATTGTAAATCTCCTGTAGGAGTACCAGATTTAACCGAAATCAGATTATCATTTTTCGAGACTAAACATGCGGATAGAGGCAGTAAATGACATTTCCTCTCATTTAGTTTTTTTCGTGCAAGAATGCGCTTAAAAAGAACCACGGGAAGAATGGGGAGTTCGATCTTAGCGTACAGGTTTTCGAAAACAAGGCCTTCTCACGGCGCCGTTACTATTATTGTCTGATTTCAACATTGTGTTACAGCTGATAAAACCATTACTAGGCTGAAACAGGCACACGATGAGCCACTAATTGCATTATCCGTCCTAAGAGTTTGCAGTTAACAATAATGAGGCCCACAGAGCAGGACTGTGTATGGCGTTGTATCTTACTGGGACACGCAGGTTAATTTATTTGCTTCATTCCTAGCAAGTACCACTAAATAAGGTCAAACAGGTAAACTTGTATATCTGGTTGTGTCCACATGTAACGGCAGCGTCAATATGCGTTCGTTCATAACATGGCGATTAAAGTGCCATAAGGAAAACAGATTTTCATATCTTAACTTTCTGTGAATCAGTGGAACCGAAAAATACAACTATTAGTATGTGGGAATCGGCGCATTTTGTTAAGAAGGGGTCTTACTATTCGGAAAGTTTGGCAGTCCGACCAGTGTCTACATCCACCTGCAAAATCATCCACTTTCTGTGCTTCAGTACGTAATGTGATAACAAATAACTCAATGGCAAGTCAGAGAGAAACGAGAACACACCACGAGAGGTGTGTGACGTAATGCAGTTGATTTTTTTGCAATGAGTCACCGTAATTGTAGGTCACTTCTACAAATACTCCCACATGCACCGACCCACCCCACTCCCATTACCACCTTACCAGCCTTATTAGCCGGCCGCCTTATATTGAGTAGTGCGACATTGATGGTGTAATGATATACTGGAAGCCTCTAACCGACAGAAATCTTAGCGAGAACTGACTTTAGTGGTCTGTATATGGCAACATGACCACACATTTCCGGTTGGACCGAATGCACGAGGCTCTTCCGTTTAAGGAAAACGGCTCATTTGAAGCTTGCAGCTCATCCTGATAATGCGTAAAACCTCGCTTCCAGCGTCATAGAAACCACGCTGAAGAAACGAATGACCAATCAGCGCCGTTCAGGGAAATTGGTGTTTGTTGTGAGAATCGTAATAAACCAGCACGAGTATCATACAGACACTGCGTGGGCAGAATGCAGAGGTTTAAATGTTAAAGCAATTTCTACACAAAGTAACCGCCGTTACTTAAAGAAGTAAACAACACTTAGGCTTAAAAGCGTTCATAACAAGAGGTACCTGGCAGGTTGAACCGATATACTGGTGAAGCTGGGCCGTGTTATTCTCTATAACGACTGATAACCTCGTCAACTGTGCCTCGAAGCGAACGCTTGGAGACTAAGCTCGACTAACGTAAAATTGTGAATATTATTCGCTCTCATCCTCCGATCTCATAAAATGCTAAGTAATTCGTGCTGTTGAAAATCCGTTTTGGGCGCGTTTGCAAAACTGCGACAAGCGACTGTTGGATTCGTCATGTCTTTCCGTCCGTATGGAAGAACTCGGCTCCCACTGGACGGATTTTTATTAAATTTGATATTTGAGGATTTTTCGAAAGTCTGTCGAGAAAATCAAAGTTTCATTAAAACTGGGTAAGAATAAACGGTACTTTGGATGAAGACCAATATACATTTCTCTCATATCTCGCTCATTTCCTCTTAGAATGAGAAATGTTTCAGATAGAAGTTGTAGAGGAAATCAAAACACACATTTTGTGTTCAGTAACGCTTTTTCGAAAGTCATGCCGTTTATGAGAAAATGTGGAAAAATATTGTTGAGCGGGGCAGTACACAGATGACAATGTGGCGCATGCGCATTGCATGCTGGATACCTAAGGCTACAAATACCACTCATGTTGTGTAATGCTGATTGCTTTTCCACAGCAACGGTGGTTGCACGAACGCGCTTCGTTGTTGCGTTATACCTGTCTGCATTGCCTGTCTTGTTCCGAATATGTATGAATCTTTCACACTGTGTCACATTCCTTACTAGTGAGTTTATAGACAAACTGACCCAACATATTTATCTCAGTATTTAACCAACTTGATGCACAAAATTTGTTTCACAATAAGTTTTATTTCATGCGTGTAGAGGCATGAAATAAAACTTATTGTGAAACAAATTTTGTGCATCAAGTTGGTTAAATACTGAGATAAATGTACTGAGATGCACGGTCAGCAAAACGTCAAAATTTTACCCGACATAGTTTAACTCTGCGACTTCTTACACAGACTGTACCAATGACTAATCGTGAGTCTGGGATTTTAAGGAGACGTAATCGTTTGATTGCCAATCACAGTGGCCGCGCGGTCTAAGGCCTGGGTCTGCGTCCGCTCGCTTGCTGGGATTGCGGGTTCGAATCCCGCCAGGGACATGGATATGTCTCTTGTGAGTGTTGTATGTTTTCAGGTACAGGTATCTACGTCAGGCTGATCACTTGTCCAGAGGAACCCTACCAAGTGTGGTGTGTTTAACTGAATGTGATCGTGAAGCCTCGATAATGAGGAGGTCCTGGCCAACTAGGGTAGTTGCGCGTGAAAATAAAGAAGATAATATTTTTATCGTGTGCATAGAAAATGCTGTACTTTGGGTCTTTCTAGAAGCTTATTTGAGAGGCAACCCCACTTCGTAATGCAGTTGAAGTGTTAATATGACATCACCACGATTCGAAAAATCGTTTGGAAGTAACGAAAAGAACACATTTCACAGTTGGCATTCTGTTAACCGAGCGACTGTATAGCAAAGACATGTAACGACAAAAAGGGTGATGGACAGAGACCAAGATCATGAAAAGATTCATTTTAACAAGAAAGGCAGTGTGCGTGTAACGTAATACTGAGGCGCTCTCGTGCAACCATTGGTTGTATTGGAAGAGCAAATGAGTATTTCACAACCTGGGTGTGTGTATGTGTATGTAACCTTAGGTATCCAGCATGCAACACGCGTGCGCCATATTGTCATCTGTGGCCTGCCCCGCACTACAGTATTTTTCAACATCTGTGGCCTGCCCCGCACTACAGTATTTTTCAACATTTCATAAACGGCACGATTTTCGAGGGGAAAAAAAGTTACTGAACACGAAATGTGTGTTTTGAGTTCCTCTACAACTTTTTTTCTGAAACTATTTTCATTCTAAGAAGAAATGAGCGAGATATAAAAAAAAATGTGTATAAGTCTTCATGTAAAATACCCTTCATTCTTGACCAATTTCAATGAAACGTGAATTTTCTCGGTATGTTTCCGAAAAAACATCAAATATGAAATTTAATGAAAATCCTTCCAGTGAGAGCGGAGTTGTTCCTTGCGGACAGACGGACATACTTGACGAAAATAATAGTCGCTTTTCGAAATTTTTCAAATGCGCCTAAAAAGTAACACTCAATTAATCGTAATATCACCGCACGGCGTACTTTTTCTGTTAAAGTGTATGTTTGTAATTTAATGTGCCCTTTCAGGATTAAAATTAGTGTAGCATATTTTTATGGGTCACGTTTTCGGCACCCTTCGCAAAGATTTTTCACGGCCACCTGAGGGACCACGGCACCCACTTTGGAAAACGCTGTTCTCGACAACGCAGTAACAATGCAAAATTACGAGTTACGGGTTGGTCCGACTTGACGGAAGGAGCGTCCGACTCTTCCTTCTGAGTGTGCTCTCGCAAGAACAGTCGCACGTATCTTCCACATCTGAGCACAATTTGCACTCGTCACGTAATGATGCTATGCTACATAAATAACAGAAGACGAGACGAGAGTGACATTTGTTACGCGTGAAACAAACATGAAATACATGCAGATTTTTAGTAGGTAAATTTCACAGGAAGAAATGGTTTGATGTGACGAACAAAGTAATCGTTCAGAAGTACGTGCGTGTGCCCGAGACAGCTGATACCGTGCCCCATACATAAAGGCATGCTTGCATGCACGCATAGACTATAAATACGGAGTGTGTGCACCGACATGCGCACGACACTCAATATCGATAGTGTCTTCAATATCGATATGACCTGGATAATACTTAGGTTAATGAACACCACAGTTTGCGCTAGCAATACGTTGCAGACCTGTATTTAACGGAAAAGGAAAACAAAGTACATCAGTTTCTTTATTTTCATTCTCAGAATAAACAGTTGTGTGGGTAAAGATCAGCCAACTTCATGGAACAGAGTCCGTCTTGAAAAGTTAGCAGGCGCTCAGCTAGGCAAGAAATTCCCTGCCCTTACGGAAGTCGAAGGTTCATTACGGTGTTTGAAAGAAGCAGCCACTGGTTTCTGTTCTAAGTCCTAAGAACCCAAACCTACCACTTTGAGCCATTTTAATATTATCCTTTCATCTACACCTAAGACTCCCAGGATGCCACTTCGCTTCAGGCTTTCGGAATTTATTCTGTTCTGTCCTTTGCTTGCTACATGCTCTCCCGTCGCACCCTCCTTGGTTTCATCACCCCAGTAACATTTCTGATGAAGAGAACGAATTATAAATTTCCCCATTACGTAGTTCGCTCCGGCCTCTTGTGACCTCTGTTACAGCTGTACTCTTTCCACGTATTAGCCACATGAATCCACACTGCGCAGATGTGTTCGACCATAACGTCAGCATCTTTCAGTGTTCATTTCAGCTGCAGGAATAACAGAGGAAAAGGAGGAATAGCAGGAGTGTTGAAACTGGAGCCACACCTTATTGCTAACTGCAGCAAGCATTTGTATCTGCATTAGGGTAACACACGACACGCCTGCTCTGTAAACGGGAAACGTCTGAAGAGCTTTTCCAATACAAACATCAGTAATTATAATGTGAGGTTTGAGGCGGCGAGTACTGTGGTTACGGTCTTCTAGAATGTCGGATGTGATGTCATGTATGTTGGTAGACAGCTGCAGACGTTTCGGAGGAGCCTCTTGTGCTCCACCTTCCAAGAATAATCTTAATACTGACCACCCTGTAATTCTTTTTGTGGAAGCAACTGTACACAATTAATGCACATTCAGATCCACTTTTCTGGATACTCCGTCTTGCAGAGGGCCGAAGATGAAAGACATGAGCATGTGTATTGCAGTAGTAAATCAAAAGTGGTGGGGTTTGCAAAACTGGACAGAGAGATGGGGGCGCCCCTTAAAACCGCTTTTCTCTACACTTTTTCGACCCACGAAGCTGGCGAACCTTCTTGAGGGCGCGTGCCCGAATTGCGAATAACCATGGGAGAAATACTTTCGCGTGTGGAAACCTGAGTTTATTAGCATCGTATTTCCGATTTTTCCAGTGACGTTTTAGCGCTTCGTACAGGTTGACGCCCCGAAAAGCTGCCCGGCTGACCCTCCGCTTAGTACAGTCCTGGTCATGGCACAAAATTCCGACGCAGAATTACATTCACGTTCGGGCCTTACCCTCTAATGTCAGTATGAGTTTTGGTGGGCCCCACAGCAGGTTTTGAGGGGGTGGCGGCGGCTAAGAAATGTCCTAAGGATTCACTAAGGAGTCACTTAACGTTCATAACCCTGCGAACATCTAAATTATTGCTGACATTCTCACAGGATTTACACTTCTTCAGGTATGGCAGTGTATGTCAGCGGGTTCTTTAATATGTTCGGAAGAGTGCTTCGGCGCATAAGATAATATTAAAGTATTCAGAATAATTGTTTAATTCTTACGATATAATAACAAATTCAATATAGTTTTCGCCCTATCAACTGAAACTCTGAGGAGTTCTAAATATTTAGTCAGTGTTCAGGCGTCATATTAATTGGAGGGTTCGGCTGTAAATAATTATGATATTCTCTAAGAAAATTATTTATTTCTATTAGGCTTTCTTTGTGAGACAGTTTATGCTAAAGAATTTTTTTCTGAACATATTTTAATGTGCAAACTCAAAGTACAAATATATTCGTAATGTGATTAATTCATTTAGATTCCGTCCCTCTCAGCCTCTGTCTTTACTGGGGTGGGGGGACGGTAGTTAGATTCATACGAAGTTCGCCATAAATTATAAGATTCTTCTAGTTGTCCAACAACCACAAAAAGTTCGGCGAACCCTCCAGTATCCACCAGCAGGAAAGTACTTAGCTTCGTAGAACCTTCGTGTTATAAATACATTGGTAACACACTCCCACTCAAACAAGTTAGGTACACATTACAAATACCGCACAAAAACGATCGCGACTGACGTAAATGGTATATATAGTATTTCATTATAACCATTTTATTTAATTTTTATTAAGAACTGAATCGTTCCTGATAGTAGAACTCGAAGCGTCAACGCCATCTAAGCCACATCATTACAACTCATACTCTGATACAGTCCAAGAAGAATTATTCGCCTTGAATTGCTTGACCCTTGAAATTGGGGCCGATAGGTTGTCCCGAAACGTCGGTGACAAACTACCATTCTACCCTGCGCAAAGTCCCAGAAGGTACTCATGCCAATTATTTACGTACGACAAACAAGAAGTCATTTTAAGGGAATGACAGCGGGGCATTGTACCAATTTAAAGGAACAAGCCAATCGCATACAGAGCATCGTGCCTGGAGGCTGCGTACAGCCGGTTTTTTTAAAGAGTTAAGTGTCTCTTTATTACTGTTTGACATAGTGGTTTTGTATCTGTAAGAAGATAACTGAAAGTAAAGAGATGTTGGTGTCGCCTGTTAGAATCTAGAAAGTGGGCCGTGTACCAAGAAGGCAACAACAAGTTGTGTCACGTAGAACAGACCAATGAGAGCAGAGAGTGACGAGAATGGTCCTTATTAGGATGCTCCGGCGTGGTAGACATACAGGTTCCTGAAGGCTGTAGGAGAACAGGAGTGAGTGGTGAGTGGGTCGTACCGACTTGCGAGGACTTGTTTGTAGGCAGTAGGCCTACTCCGAGCTGGATCAAAGCTTTTAAGTAGATGGCGAAAGGGAAGCCAAACAAAAAGTGTTGTTATCGTACGGAGTCACAGGTCGCTTGAGTTCAGACGATGTAACCTATATTTCACATGTCTGATTTCACTTCTAACCAAACAGTGTGGAGTATTAAAATAACTGTCTTCTGTAATATGATGCCGTGTATTTTGGTAGACAGGGGTGGGGGGGTGTCCACCGACTTTTGGATGTATTCATCTTCAGGGCATAGAGAGGGAAGGACTGCTGTGAACAGGCTGATAAACTGTTGGGTGCCGAAAGAGACATTGAATTTCTTGACAAGCCGAATCACTGTAAACTTCATGTACCTCTTCGCTTAAAGCGCAGTGTTAACTATACATACCATAACCGTGTATGTATGCATATATGTAATGTATGTAATTCTCACATTGAACGTCGATTGTTTCCTTAAACAGCCTTAAACAACTTGTCATGACAGAGGGCGTGGAGTGTTTTCTGTGAGGTATGGAATTGTATATAATGTAGATAGCGGAGCATGTAGCACATATGGGGAACAGGAGAGGTGCATACAGGGTTTTGGCGGGGAGACCTGAGGGAAAGAGACCATTTGGAAGACCTAGCGTATATGGGAGGATATTATTAAAGTGGATCATCAAGAAGTGGGATTGGGAGGCATGAACTGGTTTGATCTGGCTTTGGATAGGGACACGTGGCTGGCGCTTGTGAATGCGGTAATAAACCTTCGGGTTCCATGATATGCGAACGTTTTCTTGACCAGCTGAGGGCCTGTTCGCAGGAAAGACTCTTCGCCGTGGAATTGGTTGGTTGGTGGTTGGTTAGAAAATAGATGAATGTTAGGCATCAAAGAGTTTTTATCCCATTGACGACTAAAATGCATCTACATTATACAGAACGATTAATTTCGAATCTCAAAGAGAACACAGTGTCTTGCAATTATAAATACCAGTAGATGAATACTGTTTAGGGAGATAGTGGTTTATTTTGAGATTTATATGAACATGTGAACACACCCTGTGTTAAACCTGGTGTTACGTGTAGTAACCACAGTGCTTGAAATGGTGAAGATTCTCCTTTTCCATACGCCGGAGTGTTTCATAACAATATGCTGACACTACACCAAGTAAAGTTTCACCCGCGCCGAATGAAACTTCATTGATTGATACATAGCTGCGATTTCGCAAGTCGCCTTCCTTTTTTGTGCTACTGTTCCACCAGCGCCATCCATTATACAGCATTATCTTACACTTTACATCCACAAAATGAACATAATATCAGACAAATATGGGTAATGACAGAGGGTTTGACTCTGAAGGCCAGAGATGCAAAAGTATGCCAGCTGCCAGCAAATTTCCATCGAGACTGGCTCACGAGACAGACGATAGGCCTAAGAGTTGACATAAACGCGTAGCGACCTCGTGTTCCACCTTCGTTTTCTTCCACAAGGACTAATTAACGAACTGTTATGAGCAAGCGTTTTGTAAAATGCCGGTCATGAATACAGTTGATGACGTCATGAAAGTATTATAGCTGGGGCCAACATCCTGCTTAAAAAGGAACTTGCTATGCCAGTTACGTAAGTGTAGAGGTACAAAAAACGAACATATTTGCTGAAAGCTTAAGTGATCCGAGGATTTCGGTTGGATTGTAAGAGTTACCGAACACACGCATTATTCTGTGGTATCTGGACAATCGTGCAGCATTCCTGCCTTGAAATCTCAAAAGATGTTGGCAAATATAATTTCGTACTCTTACAAGAGTGTAAACACACACAGTGACATAGCTTGTTATAATGTATTAACATTATGGTACAAATAAAGTAGTCCGTATGCATAAAAATCATGCCAAGGCCACTTGTACGTATCAGTGGAGTAAAACTCCACCCACTCTTGACCTTGTGAGACGCGAACTTCACACAGCGATGAATAATGTGATTACGGTCCTCGGAGATGTGCCACCGTCTGGGCTTGGTACCTACTTATCAACGTTGCGAAGAAATCAGGTACTGCGGCAGCAGGTGCAGCTGCACTGTGTTGTGGCGCAGAAGGCAAATCAAAACTCTTTAAACTCTGCGCTGTATGATGAGGTGAGTGGTTAGCTTCAGCCTGCAACAGCCTTTGTGTACAATACCAATTGACAGAAGGCTGGTTGGCTCCCAGAGCCTGTCTGGACGTCGCGACGGCGAATACGCAGTGTAGAAGTACTCAGCACTGCCTGGACTCGAACTGCAGTCCGTCAGTCTGTATCCAGTCACTTCATTAACTGAGCTGCCTAACATAACTGTGGTATCCGGATGCAGGCTGAAGCCAGCATACGGATACCACACCACCCCAGCCAAACACAACGTAACACCAACACGCATCGAACCAGAGGAATACAACCCATGAAATAACCCAACAAATAAGTCGAAAGCTCCTGAGGATGGACGTAATAACATCCGAAACATGTTGAGCATTAAATAATGAAATAAAAAAGCAAGTGACATCAAGTTGGTCTCTCTTTATTCAACAGTCAGTCTTGTATAGGGAAATAACAGCTGTTTGTTCTGAGTTCACACAAAATACACTAACACATTCGGGGGGGGGGGGCAGAATTTTGTAGTGTTAAACCTTGTGATGTATATAAAATGAGCACAAGGGTTTGAAATATTAATGGCACCAGCGGTAAGACGGCCGGCGCGTAAACTTATTCACTTCCACCTGTTATCGAGGTTAAGAATACGCGAAGCTTCACCTCCACGCCTTCCTATGCTTTCACATTGTGCTGTGTATAAAAATGACAGCTTTATCTACTAAAAGGCATGAATGTCAGTTCAAGGAATTGTCAGTTTTGAAGTGATGCGGGGAAAGAATGTTTATGTAATGACTCAAGTTTGTGATACGGAGTAATGCCTTTTTTATGTTTTGCTGACCGTGCATCTCAGTATAATCTTAGTAACTGACCATCTTAATGCACAGATTATTGTTTTGTAATAAACTTATTATAAAAACAAAAATTTGTGCATTAAGTTGGTCAGTTACTAAGATTAGGAATAATGCCATGTTTACTTTGAATGCCAATCGTTTAAAATTGCCTGTTTCTTAAAAATGAAAGAACCTGTAACCAATACTCCGATATAACAATATGCAAGTAGCTTACCTGAGCCACCAGTACAGTGAAATAAGCTCACCTGGAAGGAACAGACGCCGTTGATAAAATTTAGCTGCTATGCCCGCCTGCCGGAAATCGATTATGTCAGGCCAAAGCAGTAAAGTAGGTCAGTCGTTTTCGTGTGTAGTGACTAGTAGTCGCGACGACCTAACATTCCGATCTACGATATTAAAGAACCAGGTGTCGGCAGAGGTTATGTGAGTTTACAATAAGAGCGGCCACACACACAGCACGCACTAAACTTGCAGTCACTGTGCAGAGATCATCAGACAAACCAGTTAGGTATTCAGAGTGACTCATGACTCATTTTTAGTTATGTTCAATGGAATTCTGATCGATTTACCGCAGACCGCTCCTTATGGAACTTAACTATCATTTACACGCTTCTTGCCCTGCCACTCCAGGCACCTCAGGAGTGACCTGAAACCTCACGGCTTCCTCGTAATATGATAGGTTTCCGTCATGGCTTTCACCTAGTCTGAAGAAAATCAGGTATTATTTACGAGGTAATTCAATATAGTGATTGCGCTTTGGTCTCGAAGATCGGGATTCAAATTCCAACAGCAGCAGGTATTTTTATCAGCCTGGCACACACAAAACCCCCTATCCAATGAGAACCATTGGTCCTTCTCGTATGAGTAAATCGGCCGGGGTGTGAAACGGACCATTCCCATCTACTGTCAAAGCTAAGAACGTGCGGAGCTACATCTGTGGCGTGGTTTGCAGTGCAGCACGGGAACGCGTTTAATTTACACATCATACATTTCATTTATAATGCATTGATTTAAAGCAGTTTATTGTATGGTTCCGAAACATGGAGACTCACAGAAAATAATAAAAGACTGGTCGAAGCTACTACAGAGATGGATGTCCTGAGGAGATCCTCTAGAATATCAAGAAAATAAAGAATTAGAAATTTAACTATAAGACAACAAATTGGATTAAAGGAACCAATTATAAAAGAAATTGAACAGAACCAGCTTACATAGTATGACCATGTTCAAAGTATGGCAGAAAGAAGATTACCCAAAATAGCATTGAATGCCCGAGTTGAAATCCCGGCCCGGTTACGAGTTACCCCAGTTCACTTTCATGGGATATTCTCTCTATCAGTCCAGGCATATGCCGGGACATTGATTTATATGACATCACCACTGCTGTCCCACATCCTTTCTGATTCACTCTTCACTAATAACTCTTCTACTTCTATTGGATGCCGAAACAAAAGAGAGCACGAAGAAGACCGAAGAAAAACTGGATGGAAGGTATAAGGAAGGCCATGAACGAAAGAAACCTAAATTAAGGCCAGTGGGAAGATAGGAAGCAGTGGAGTCTAGGCGTCGGACAACGTAGAACGACGTTTTGACACCGATACATACATACATACAT
>Ga0131853_10016123_pt1 | contig 13650 bp, 11 predicted proteins | sample TergutLab28metaG_FD_92764 | JGI IMG/M metagenome (GOLD analysis project Ga0131853, IMG submission 92764) | Labiotermes labralis P1 segment gut microbial communities from Petit-Saut dam, French Guiana - Lab288 P1 (version 2) (version 2) | ecosystem: Host-associated > Arthropoda: Insects >... | reverse complement strand
TGTCACGTGACGTATCAGCTGTGCAGGTTGCAGTATTTGGAACCGCAAGAAGCCCCACTTTTCTCTGGCCATTATCTCCGTAACCGTTCAACTTTGGATATAGGTGTTTTGGGTTATATCGGTGTACTTTAACATAAGGAACATCCTCCCGAAGTCTGGCACATTCCTCCTGGGACACCCTGTATAAGAATATAACGGGGACCGCAGTAACACAGTGGTTAAGATGCTGTGCTACAAATCTTATGGTCACTGTTTCGATACCAGCTGGTGTCACTGGAATTTTTCATTGACACAATCCTTCCGGCTTCACTATGACCCTGGGGTTGACTCGGCCTTTAACAGAAATGAGTACCAGGAGCATTTCGTAGGGGTAAAAGCAGCCGGTGCGTAAGGCTGACAACCTTACCAACATCCTGTGCCGTTGTCGTGAAATCTGGAAACCTTAAATTCCTGGAACCCATTGGGCCACTCCAGGCCTGTAACGGGACTGCTTATATAAGAATACAATACACGTATTTAACCCATTCCTACAATAGAAAGTATATAACTTAACAAACTGTACTGTAAGCGTCCTTTTAAATACGATACTCTCGTCTCCGTATTTGAAGCAGTCTCTTTCAAAACTGTCTAGCTCAACGCTACATAGGTGACTTACTAAATAGTTCAAACCCGTCGTCAAATAAAACAGGAATCAAACAGTCAATACGGCCCCAGAACAAAACTCTGCATTTCCCCCTTCTCCCATCCGAGCTGCAGCCCTCAACACTCTACATATTCTCTCTTCAGTTAATCGCATGCTTCTGGCAAGAATGGTGTACTAAATTTGATTTTAAGTGAGGTTGTTACACTGATAGCTTGTATTAAAATATACAACAATAATCCATTTTTCTTTGTAAAAGGAGGAAGTGTTTACTGCAACTCAACAACAGAATTTTTAAGTATTATTTATGTGCATTTCAGGATTCAAACGTATGTAATGCCTAAATCTACATAACGTAATCAAAATCAGCGCACACTCTTCTTCAGCTGTCCTGAAACTCACGTGTTCTTATTCCAATTTCCTGTTACCGCTTTTTTTTAGGCACGTTCGTAAAATTGCGAAAAGTGACTATTAGCTTCGCCATGTCTGTCTGTCCGTCTGTCCGTCCACATGGAACAACTCGGTTTCCATTGGACGGATTTTCATGAAATTTGGTATTGCAGCATTTTTAGATAACCTGTCGAAAAAATTCAAGCGTCTTTAACATCTAACAAGAATAATGAGTACTTTTCGTGAAGACCTATACATACGTTTCATTATATCTCATTCATTTCTTCTTAGAACGAGAAATGTTTCCGACAAACGCTGTAGAGAAAATAAAAGCACACACCTTATATCAATAACTTTCTTTTTTCGCAAATCGTGCCGTTTATGAGGTAATGTGGAAAAATATTGTAGAGCTGGGTAAGGCATAAATTACAATATGGCGCATACGCATTTCATGTTGGATACCTAAATCTACAGACACAGACTCAGAATATTCTATACTGATTGCTTTTCCACCGCAACAATGTTGACACGAACGCGACTCATTGTTACATTACGCGTACATTGCATGTCTTATTAATTCTTGTTCTTATTACCTAGGTACATAACATATTGCATTTACCTTCCAAAGTTTTCTTCTGTGCCAAAAGCGTAGATTCTAAATCTTTCCTTCTTTATGACACCACAGTAAGTGAAGACACAACAGCCGCACAGCGCCACCGATATTACTGTTTCAGATACAAGGCACACGCAACAAAATATCAGAATAATATGAATTCCGCCTGCAGAACGACTGCTGGGAGATCAGACGCCAGCGAAGTCCGTCTGAGTTACCGATTACTAAGCCACAGTACAAGTTCGTATGTAGGAGAAAAGTTCCGTGCTAGAGGGGATGGAGGGGAAATGGTGAGACTCGTGTACTAAGTTGAAAGGATTATCGGCGCGCGCGGATTTAAAGAAATAGAGCGATTAGGATTCGGTTAACTGGAACTGCCATATTGACCGAATGGTTAAATAGGAGTACTGAAACAGCATTTTTTTTTAAATCTGGTGTCGCGAATATGATGAGGGATTTAGGCGCCAGACCGTAGCAACCTTCATTTATAAAAAATGTGGTGGCGGTAATCGAGAATCAGCGAAGCAGAAATGTCAATGAGTTGAGGAATGACACTAGAAAATTCAGCCGCGTGCAATGAGAGATAGGACAGTTAATGTACGTAAGACAATATTTAGGTTCTTTCATGCAACCATTTCTGCAGTGGAAAAGCAAAACGAATTATATACTTTGAGTACCCAGCATGCAATGTGCATGCGCCATATTGTCATCTCTGGCCTGCCCGGATGCACAATATTTTTCCACATTATCTCATAAACTGCACAATTTTCGAAAAAAATAATATTAAGAAAATATGTGTTTTGATTTTCTATAAGACTTTTGTCTGAAACATTTCTCGTTCTTAGAAGAAATGAGCGCGATATGATCAAGAAAGTTTATTTATCTTCTTGTAAAGTTCCAATTATTCTTGTCAGATTTTAATGAAACCTGAATTATCTCGGAAGATTTTAGAAAAATACTCAAACATCAAATTTCAAGAAAATCCGTCCAGTGGCAGGCGAGTTGTTCCATGCGAATGGACAGACTGGCGACAGGCGGACAGACGTACATAACGAAGCTAATATTCGCTTTTCGCAATTTTGGGAACGCGCCTAAAAAGGATGAATATAAAAAAGGCGAATCTGTCCGTGTCACGCCATAAAGGCATTGGCAGATTTGAAGAAATTTACAGGCCTGGATTTGAGGCTCCCAGGTGGTAAAGTTGTCATCCGTAGGCATCTGTCGCCTTACTGCCAGGTGCTCACTTCTGTTAGAGGCTGAGTCGACCTCAGGACCATAGTGCGGTCGGAAGGATTAAGTCAATGAAAAATTCCAATGACCCGATAGGGAATCGAACCCGCGACCTTCCATCTTGTAGCGCAGTGCTTCAACCAACTGCGCCATGACTTAATTAATCTTAATCACAGAATTAGATGCAGTTGACGCGTCAACTACACACCCCGACCAGTTTACCCCGGGAGAGGAAACCGGCACGCTTTTAATGGGCCCTACACCCGGTGTGGATGGTTTCGAAGAAGAAAAAAATTTCTTGCCTCTGCCGGGATTGGAACTCCGGATCGTTCAGCCAGCAGTCTAATCACTACACCGACTTTGATTTCTTTATGCATCCCTTTTAATTGAGCGATCCGGACTGAAATAAGAGACAAGGAGATTTGATTCTCGAGGCGCGGTGAAATAAAATTAATCTCATCGGGATTTCATATCTGTTACACAAAAAAATCTTTTTTTAGGGGAGGGATATGGCAGAACAGCGCTCGGTCGCCCGATCCGCCCTTTGTCCTTTCTCCAGAACTTGTCAGGGTCCTTCACTGTAAAATGCCAGACCTTAAAGTCAGAGACAACGTTATCTTCCTCGATATCTGTTCGATATAAAGACTCAGATCCCAATAACACAAACACAACTAAATCCAAGGAGCAGGGTCCATCTTGGGAAATTGATAGTAGGTTAGATAATAAATAAATTCCCATGTTTGATCGAAATCCAGTATTTAACATCCTGGTTATAGTAGCTACCCACTGGTCTCTGTTCTGATCCAACCCAGTTCATATCCTCCCATTATGTTTCCTTTCGATCCATGTTAAAATTATTATTATCACATCGTCGCCTAGGTTATGCATGAGACTTTTTACATTCAGGTTTTGAACAGGGACTGTATTTACTTTCTGCCACATGCGCTAAATGTTCCACCTCCGTCGCATTCCTTTATAGGCGTGGAGTACAGTTTACGAATTTCCTCGTTACGCTGTTTTAGAAACAAACTCTCACGCCTTGTGGAAAAGTGCGCAGTTTCGAGTGGCAAATAGTTAACATGTTTCTAAAAAAAATTGCACTTTCATCCGCAGCGTCAATCAGTCATAGCGGATTTCTTTGGCCTTCATGTTCCTGAAGATGATGACACTATGCTCCATTGAAACATCGATAAGTATTCACCATTCTGCACGGTGTAACATCCCGGTTGACATTTTTAAGTTTTTACATATATGAAGCACGTTGCCCTCCTATTGGGTTAACTCATGATCGTGAACATGAAAAGATGCAAGACTGTATGGGTACTTGGAAACTGAAGCGAGTAGACATGGGGTGATCACTCGGAGTGGAAGTCCTAAGTAAGTTCACTACTCGGTTCACTCCCTGGGCTTTGACACTGCTGCATTAGTCTGCTGTTCTGTGTATCTAAACCTTCCGCTACTGTATTCACAACTGTTATGTGGTGTCTAGTACTGTGAGGAAGTTTGCAACTCTCCTATTCCTGCTTGGCGATTGGTACATTTTCCATTTAGAACGTCTCAGGAAGTCCACTAGGTCGCGTAGCTTCAGGCCTCGTTGATAGTTTATTCGGAATGTTACAAATCGTTATAACACCCATAGTACCGCACGTTGACGTTGCGGGGGCCAGAGGTAGAACTGAGGGCGCAACAGCCATTCGTTGGAGATTTTCGCCGGGGTCGTGCGCACCATCCTTTCTATAACCTTCTTTGTCCATCCCCACATTGATTGACCTTCTCCACACTCAGTTACTCGGTGCATGAGAGTATCTTTGATGTCACATTCCTTATAGATGTCTGTAGAGACATTTTGATCCAGTGCAGTCTCTCATTCGTCGGGAGGATGTTGTGTATAATCCTGTTCCACACAGCTTTGTCTGCTTCTGACATCGGAGCTGTTGTTAAGTTCTTCCATATTTTCTGCCAGTCTGATTGCGGCCGCATCCTCGCGATTCGCATTTCCTGTGGGGTGAAGGACGCGTTGTGTATCATTTGTAGCGTTGTATAGAGGCTTTTCTTATAAGCCTTTGCCGACTCCGATCCTCCTTGACGTGGTATGTATGCCACGTCTACGATGTAGCTACGTAAGTATTCCAGTGACGCTGGTATTCTGTCTGGAAATGGGGGGTTTTCGGTCCGGGAGTGAAGGTTCCATTTCTTCAGCCATCCAGCAGTGAGTGACTCATTTCGCTGACTCTGTGCTTGTATTCGATATATAAATAGTGCTCTACTCTTCGCCCACACATTCACGATGTCCCCCCCCCCCGCCCATCTTCCCACGCTGGAGGGTGGATAGGGGGACCCTGAATATTTCTCCACTCCAGATGAAACATGGTATCGTGTTGTTGTGCTGCCGTATGCATTCGGCCGGTGGGGGGTATATCTGAGCTGCATACCATATTTTGGTCAACAGATAATCATGTACGAAGTGTTTCCTTCTGTCTAGGCTCAGGTCTGTGTAATATGATTCTTGAGCAAGGGCGCGCACTCGTGTAGTGACCGTAGGCCAGGTCCTATTGGCAGATGTGTTCACTTTGTTTGTAAAGTGGAATTCCAAGATTTTAACATCAGTATGATATGGAATGTCCATTATCTGTGTTGTCGTGTCCCATGCACCGAGCGTCAATGCTCGGGATTTCCGCATATTGACTTTCGCGCCGGTTTCACCCTCATAGATGAGTAGGGTTTCTTGCAGCTTTCGGACATCCGCCGGTGAGGTCAAGAATATGGTGACATCATCGGCGTATGCGATTACCGTCGTTTTTGCATGTCCCCGTGCGATCTGATTGCCCTTGAGTTATCTTTCCAATGTCTGGATTAACGGGTTTAGGCACAGTGCAAATAACTGCATGCTTAGTGGACATCCCTGTCTGATGGAACTATGTATCGGGATCAGGTTGGATCTAAATCCGTTTAGCTGCACTTCGGACGCCGCTCTGTTTACAGTCTCATTGTGTGTTGCAGGAACCAGTCAGTAAAACCGTGGGCGTGTAACAGAGCCAACAGGTATGAATGCGAAATGTTGTCAAATGCTGCACTGAAGTCAATGGACACAATGCATAATGGAGTCTTCGTTACTTCGGCATGAGCGACAGCCTCTCTTACCGTGGCCATCGCTTCAAACGCGGAGTTTCCTTGTATGCCGCAGTGTTGGTTCGGATGAAGTATTGCTGCTAAACATGGTCTTAATCTGTTCTCTATTATCCGTGCCCAAGATTTTATAGTCGGTGTTTAGCAACGTCAATGGTCTATATTCGTCAACGTTCTTGGGGTGTGCATTCTTCGGCAAACAGACAATGAGTCCCTGCAGTTGCCTAGACGTTGTTCTGCCTTCTATGTACATGTGATTCATTATCTGTAGTAAATCGAACTTTAACACATCCCAGGCTGTCCTGAAGAACTCAAGGCAAATTCCATCACGGCCTGGGGCCTTCTAAGCTTTCCTTTGTATTATATCATGCTGCAGCTCCTCCAGAAATATGGGTTCTTTCAAAGCTGCGTTCATTTCAGACGTGACGGTTTGTATTCCGCAATCCGCAAGTTGACTTACACTCCTCTCATCTATCTGTATGGGTTGGAATTTTGCATGAAAACTTGTCGAGAAGACCTTCATAATTGACGTTGAAGAAGTCTGTAAAGTACTGGTATCTTCGTATATCTGCTTTATCAGGCGACTGGCTTGACGCTTACGTGTTTTGAGGAGATGATGGAGGGAAGGTTCTTCACCCATTATTCTATCCTGTTCTCCTGTGTCCACCAGTAGCCTCTGATGGTGAATACTGTTTAGACGTGTGATTTTCGCTTTAAGTCTCCTCATTGCAAGCGTTTTTGACCTATGCTGATCCGGTTCCTGAAGCACGTCATAGATGGCTGTATAGTAGAAATTCTCCATCTTGATCCGGTCGTTCTTTCTCACCGTGCCTTCACGTGTAAAGAGATGTTTTATCACGTGTTTCACATATCGGTACCCACCAATGAACTATATCGTGACACGCGTGTTTTCCATTCTGTCCATGCCTCTTTTATCTTGTCTTGAAAAGGCAGATCATTCAAGTTTGATGTGTTCATACGCCATATTACTCTTCCTGTATGTATAAACAGGGTTGTCATATCCACTCTCAACAGCACCGCTAAATGATCAGCTGCTATTGTCTCCACTCCTTGCTTTTGTCGTCGTAGGTCTTCTGTAACATATATTCTATCCAGCCAGGCCGCACCAGTAGGTGTGTAAAGAGTATATGTCTGTCTCTTTACTGATGCTTCCCAGACATCGACCAAACCGAGACCCTGGATGAGCCTTTCCAATGTTCTACTACTGTTACGATGGCCAATACAATGTTTGATAATACATAGTTAAAGTCACCGGCCATTATCAGGTTAGTCGGGGTGTGCGATATCAGCTCTATTATTTCCGTATTGAAGAAAGCCTCCCTCTCCGCACGGTTCGCAGTGCCTGATGGTGCATATAAGTTTATTATGCATGTGTTGTTGTAATATACAGCTATTACACGTCCCGTTGGTAGTCGGTTGATTCTATGTAGTTGCAAGTCCACTTTAGAAAGTATCGTAGTCCCTCTTCCTGAGGTGCCAATATTTTAAAAAATTTGGTAGCCCCGGATATTGATGATGTTTACATTTGTTACTTCTTGTAAAAGGCGAAGTTCACATCGTGTCTATTCAGAAATTCCCCAAGCATCTGAAGTCTGGTAGATGACGCGATCCCATTAATATTTAATGTCATTACTCGGTATGTATAGCCCATATAATAAGAAGAGCGGCAAATGCTATGTGACTTGTTATTTATGTGTAGTTTTGAGCCTCGTTTTGCTGCTTTTCCTTTCCCTAGCGGCGGGGTCGTCTCGTTCAGTCTTGAGCTTTTTCGTTCGTATGGTATTCGTCTGTGATGGTGTCGTACGTACTTCCTCTTTTGTGTTCCCCATCACTGGGGTTTGCTTTTAAGTGCATTCTTTCCTGTGGGATTATCTTACTCCCCGTCTCCTCATTGTCCCGTGTCCTCATTGTGTATGTCTCGTGCGGGTATGTCCACACATGTCGTTGTGTTATGGTTCTTCGATCTCTCAATGTCAAGGGGTGGGTCGTTCATTTCCTCTTATTCGGACACTTGTCCGATGCCCTGTTGTGGTTGGGGTATGTCCCTGTCCATTGTTTGTGTGTCCATTTTTTTTTCCTCATCGGCAGTATTCACCGACGTGGGAGGATCCAATTGCCTGGATTGTATTACATTCAGTACGTCTGTCATGTCTACCTCGTGGTGATTCTGTTGAGACGGAACTGTTTCACGCATTGTTTCCATTTGTTGACGCATCGGCCGTTGATTTACAATATTAGCCAAGGTCGGTTTGTGTATTTCGTCTCGTTTTGTTTCGATTTGTCTATGACGAGGGCAGTCTTGGTTTATGTGACCTTGTTCATTACAACCATAGCACGTGGGCGGTTGGCCTTCGTACGATATCAGAGCTCCCGAGCTAGCAATGGAAGTTGCTTTTTATGATTTGTCATAGCAATGCGTACTTCATTATAGACTTGATATCGGTAACCCTTGGATCATGTTTCTTCGTACACGTCTCTCCCATCTCCTTAAGGTGACAGTGCCTCACGTATTGTTTTCTCTTTTACCTCAGGGGCCAAGCCAGCCAGTCTAATGCGCCGTATTTCCATGCCATCTAAGTTTATATTTACCAAAGACAACTCACCATTGTCGTGGCGGAATTCCACACATCCTTCGGTTGCCTGAAGCACAGAATATGGCCGGTCACTGGAGTGAAATATGAAGTAAACACGGCGTCGGGGCCAGTCAAATTGTATCATTCTGATGTCCGATTCCGGTAGCCGTAGACTCTCGTAAATCCAGTCGTGGATGTGATGTGCCGTAATGCGCAGACTAGAAGGGTCGAATTCACAAACAATTGTGTTTTGTCGCTCTTCCTTTGCGTCTCAGACTCAGACAACTAAACTATCACAACACACTTCACAACACCTGCTATTGATTCGTACGGTATACAGCTGCGGAGCACACACCCCCGCTCTGTCGCACTGCTCAAGGCAGACTTGATTCGAACTCGGATCGAACCAGCGACCTTCCGATTTGTAGCACAGCACCTTAACCACTGTGCCACCGCGGTCCCCGATTGTGTGTAACTAAAGGTCTAAATAACATCCCCTGAAGGATTAAGTGCTGACGTCCTTAGTTCGAAACCCACATGGAGGCTTCTAGGCCTTGCAAACGATGTATCACCCTACACGGAATGCTTCACCTTCGACACAAGTTTATTCAGGAAAGCCCTTGAAAAGTCAATAGCTCTTAAATTGGTCAAGATATGAGCCCCCCCCCCCCTTGTGAAACCCGAAATACCTGTCCATATGCCCATTAATTTTATATTTTTTGTTCCTTTCATTTTAAGGGTGCAGATAATTGTTACCACAGAGGACATAATGCAAACAAGACGGACATATTTTCAAATTTCATACTGGGCACCAGACTTCCGGCGGAAAACGGCCGGGGGGTGGCGTTTGACCACCGTCATCTAGCACCGAGGTTAAAGAAAGAATAGAGCTATATCTGTACTTCCCCTCCGAGCCTGCATGGCCTGTTCTAGTGTAAACTTTACATGTATTTACAGATCAACATACGCACATCCATTGTACATAAAAATAAAGTTCTTTGTTTATTCTGTGTTACGTATGTTGGATGTGCATTTGTTGGTTTTATAATTAAGCAGTTCAGTTAAAATGCACTGAATGAGAAATGTTAAAATACCTAAAAATATTTTCTGTCTTGAATTATATTTATATCTGAAGTGAAAGAAATACAGACCATTAAACACACCTAAAAGCAAATTACTGTGGGCATTGCATCTGAGTAAATAAAATTTACCTGTTCATTAACCCTCTGTAAAGTGGTAAAACTGGAAAGAAGTGGCGCAGGAGAATCTTTGGACCTGGACGTGACGGGAAGATGGAAAAAACTGCAGGACGAAGAGCTTTCTGCTTGGCGCTGTTCACCAGATTCTGTTGCACTGAACTAATACAGAAGACAAATTAAATAGAGTCAAATGGGAGGTATGGGAAATATCAGAAATGGTTACAGAATTCTTAGACGTAAATATGAATAAAAAAGATCTGTTGGAAGACGTAAATGAGAGGATAATATTAAATGGTTCTTAAATATATATGGTGTAGGAGATGTGGACCAGATTTATTTGTTTAAATATATGGACAGGTGGCTGAGGCCAGTGAGCATGGAAATGCAGTGCGTGGAACTCGAATTGCTGAGGGCTATAGGACTCTTAAGGACAAAGCTGATATATGGGTTTCCTGTGGAGATGACAGAGTAGTGGCCAACACATGTGGTTTCAACAGGTGAAAGGACTCAAAAGATTTCTCACCAGCGTAATATACCTACTGGACTTGGTGGCAATACTTTCTATTGGTTAGGTTGTTGACGGGGAGAGAGTTTCTGGTTCGAAACGAGTGTAAGCAGGAAATGTTACAAAGTCGTTACTGCTTGCCCTTTGCTTATGTTGAAATTGTGTCATGTAGGTCAGGGGCGTGTAAACTACAATTCTGCGGCCAGATTCGGAGCCTGAAAAAAATCTGGCTTCTTACATTGTTGTGATGGTATTAGTCACACGTAAAACCTCCTTTAATACAAACAGTGTATTCTTTCCACAGAGGGTATTAATGGATCTTGTATTATTCATAGAATAAACAGCGATTATGTGAGATACGACATTCTCCCGGCAGTTACCTCGGAGATCATCGGGATGTGACGCCTTGTAGCCTGGCACGCAGGTACTTACTTTTGCAAGAACCTGCTGTCGCCATCTTCAGCTGAATTACAGTAGGATGGTTCTTCTGACTTCCCACACATCGTATCTTAAAATTAACTGCAATGATTTTGTACTCCATATCAGCGGTTGCAAGCGCGCGGGCGGGTGGGCGGGGGGCATGCTTCGTAAAGGGATGCATGAGATATACTTCGTCCAACGCCAAACATAGACCCAAAGTACCTGACAAGATATTGATACCTTTCTTGTCGTTAATGAAATAGATTTATCTTGCGCTAAGGGGAGAGGGGAAATCTTGGCACTTTATCACGCACACCTAGTATAATAATTAAGAGCCAGCATGGCGTACCGGTACAGTGACTAGACTGCAGGCTGGATGGTCTGGAGTTCGAATCCCGGTAGGGGCAAGAGATTTTTTTTTTCTCCAAAGTCGTGCAGAAAAGCTCTGAAGTCGATCCCGACTCCTGTTCAATGGAGCCCGGCGCTCTTTCCAGCGGGTAAAGCGACCGGGCGTAAAATTTATCACTCACCTTTCTCTAGTGCCGAAGATAAGAAAAATGAGCTACTCAACAAAACCTCCTTATCTTTGTAACTGGTATGATGTCCACTAACAAGTACTTTGAGATAACAGACAGAAAATGTTAAAGATATGCGTGGGTTGCCTTTTTTCGCGCGATGGCCTTCAGAGTTTGTCCACAATGCAGCACAATGTGTTTGTTGCGACGTTTCTTAGTAGCGCCGTAACATTGTCACTATTCCACACGATGCAAAGATCTAGGCCATTTGTTGACAGCTGTCATGTAAAGGCGGTGCGTTAATGTTCACTCTGGAGCCAAGGGGACATCCACTGCAAGAAATTAAAAAGGCTGCCTTAGAAAGTACAGTACACATCACGATCTATGAGAGAGATAAAAATTTCTCCATTCACTAACACACGTATTTGGGGGGAAAAAAACCTTTAGATGAATGACAAAACCTACCTTACTTACTTACTTAATTATTTACTTACTTACCTTACTTACTTAATTACTTACTTACTTACTTACTCCATGGAGCACAGTCCTTCTTGAGAAGCCAACCGGTTCTCAGCTAGTCAAGACATTCCCCGCATTTTATGGACCCCAAAGGTTCATTACTGCAATTACAAGTGCCCGCCACCTCTTCCTATCCTGAACCATCTAGATCCAGTCCTTATCCCCACATCTTACTTCCTGAAGACCCATCTCACTATTATCCTCCCACCTACGCCTAGGTATCCCAAGTGGTCTCTTTCTTTCAGGTTTCCCCACCAAAACCCTGTATAAGCCTCTCCTCCCACCCATACAAACTACATGTTCTCCCATCTCACTCTTCTCGATATTATCACCCGAAAAAATTGGGTGAGGAGTACAGATCATTGAGCTCCTCATTACGCAGTTTTCTCCACTCTCCTGTTACCTCGTTCTTCTTAGGCCCAAATATTCACCTCAGCACCCTATTCTCAAACACTCTTAGCCTACGTTCCTCCTTCAATGTGAGGGACCAAGTTTCACATCCATACAAACCAACAGGAAAAATTATAGTTCTCTATATGTTAATCTTCAAATTTTTGGTTACTGAACTGTAAGACAAAAGATTCTGCACTGAATGATAGCAAGCATTTCCTGACTTAAATCTGCTCTTAATTTCTTCCTGAACAGAATTTTGATTTCTTGGGGTTGTTCCCAAATACTTGAGATCTTCCACCATTTCGAATAATCTATTATCAGTCTTCATGTTGTGACATAAAACTTAAAAAAACTGATAATCAGGAGCCAGGAACGACATAAACGAGGTCCATGTTCTTACAGTACGAAGCGCAAACCAGACGGCAAACATAATAAAACCGGTTATCAAACTCCGTTCCAAATAAAGTTGCATGTGAAATTTGTAACATCGAGCACCACGCAACACAAACCCTCAGAATCTAATAATATCCAACGTGGTCAAGAAATGCCTCGCCTTTTATTGAGCACAATTTCATTATCGGAAATCACAAAGGCCGCCAATGGTCCGAATACTGAGTCAGGTGAATTCTGTGCATACCGTCACATCTTATTTCTTTAGGATCATGTCTAATATTATCCCATTACTTACGGTTATTATATTAATTGGAGTTGTTCCTTCAGGTTTACTGACCAAAATTTTGTATGAATTTCTAACCTTTCATATGCGTGACGCAGGTACAAGTCGTGGCGCCTTTAATCATCCGATCACCACAATATTTGGAGGTAAAAATCATGAAGATCCTCTTCATGTATTTTCTTCTGACATTTAAAGATAACTTTTCTTTTAATCATAGTAAATTCGACCGCAACATGAACATATCGCAAATAGGTTTTTCAAGATTAGATTATATTGACCTTAAGGTTGGGCGTTTTAAACTGTTGAGAACCGCTGTCTTTTGGATGTGACGCCGAGTAGTCTGGTATTCTTCATATTCACCACTGTAAGAACCTCAATAATAATAATAATAATAATGTGGCAATACTAGTGGACAGAAATGTCACCCAAAAAGAAGCGGAAAAGAATCTAAAATACGAGATTTTATGTACAGAGATACAACGAATGTGGAACATAAAATGTATGTTTATATCGATAATCATTAACTTCCTAGAACCATCTGGGCACCTCCGGCCTGTAATGGGACTGATTTAAATTACTGGGGCCATCGGAATAGCAGCAAAAGTTTAAAGAAAAATTTGGAAGCCATACCAGTAAAACACTCATTTCATTAACTACAAAAGACCACTATACTTGAAACATAACACATAATACGGAAAGTGCTGCAGTCTGGAACATGAAGCCTGGGAGGTGCGGATCGCCGTTGGTTCGAGAGGAGCAGTGACAGGGAGGAAAGGCTTGTGACAAGAGACAATATAATAATAGCAATAATAATAATAATAATAATAATA
>Ga0131853_10016122_pt1 | contig 13651 bp, 7 predicted proteins | sample TergutLab28metaG_FD_92764 | JGI IMG/M metagenome (GOLD analysis project Ga0131853, IMG submission 92764) | Labiotermes labralis P1 segment gut microbial communities from Petit-Saut dam, French Guiana - Lab288 P1 (version 2) (version 2) | ecosystem: Host-associated > Arthropoda: Insects >... | reverse complement strand
ACGCTTGTGAGTGCGGTAATGAACCTTCGGGTTCCGTGAAATGTGGGGAATTTCTTGACTAGCTGCAAACCAGTTAGCTTCTCAAGAAGGACTCTGCACCATGGAGTGAGTAAGTAAGTAAGTCATACAAAATTCGTAATATAAGGTAACACACGCTGCAAGTCATCACCAGGCCCACAACTAGATCACACCTGCTAATAGTTTTAATTTTTTCTCTTTAGTGTTGTAGTTAAAGGCCTGATGATGGCTCTTTCAAGTCGAAGCATGTAGCATATATAATCTCGTATTGTGAGTTGTGTATGACTACTTGCATAACGAAATGCAGGGTGTTTCAGGAGGAATAGTACATATTTTACGAGGTGGTAGTATGGACTATTCCCAGTAAATAAGTTCATATAAACATGTGTCCAACTTTCAATGGGTGTGGAGATACAGCTGTTTGAATGTTACGCATAAAAACCCTTACAAAAGGTATGAAGGAAAGACAAATGACGTATTGATTGCATTTATTGGTTATGTAAATGATCTCAATAAATTGCAACAGTTCAAAGTAAGTGTTCAAAAATCCCACCATCGAATTCAGTGCACTTTTCAACCCTCTTGGCAACAGTACGTGTAGCTCTCCTGAGGTCGTCTTGGCGTTCTTGCTTTATGACGGAAGCACTATTCATAATGCGAGCGACCAATTCGTCTCTTGTGTTTACCTTCTCTTTGTAGACTTCGCTTTTCATCCATCTCCACTGACAAAAATCTGATCTGTACGCGCCAACTTCAAACAGCTGTATCTTCACACCCATTGAAAACTGGACACATGTTTATATGAACTTATTTACTCAGAATAGTCCATACTATCACCTCCTAAAATATTTACTAATCCTCCTGAAACACCCTGTATATCTGTGACTGATAACATAACGGAGATCTCACCTGAAATTAAAGACTCTCCTATCGAATACAGAAGCGGACTATTTTATAGCCCTTATCTCTCGTTCACTGTAGTCTTCCGGCCTTTATAACCAACCACTGCAGTGTATGTTTATACCTTCCTTTTTGTTGAATGTTTCATTTTATTATTTCGTTTATATTATCTTTCTTTTTTATGGTATAAGTCTTACTTCGTTCCACGCTTCTATATTCACATTTTGACATCTAACCCTAAAAGACATCCCTACTTAAGGCCATCGTTTCTAACTGGTTTGCACAGAAGTTTCCTCCCTCTAACCCTTCTCTCTAAGCTTAAGAGTTTTCCTGTCACGGTCTCCTTCTACACTGTAGATGGAAGCAGCTGTGTGCTCCTAAGATGGTGATTGAGTGTACCAAATCACAGAATTTTACATCTCAGAAAGTCACAACCTTGAGATATTTTAAGTGTTTTACTGAATGACACTATAAATTACAGAGCTCGTGGAGAGCCACTGTAGATGAAAGACTGGGGGGGGGGGGGGGGGGGGGGAAAGTTACTTAATGTGAAATGTTAGTTTTGATTTTCTCTACAGATTTTGTTTGAATTTTTGACGTTTTGCTGACCGTGCATCTCAGTATGTTTATCTCAGTATTTAACCAACTCGATGCACAAAATTTTTGTTTTATATTAAGTTTATTTCATGCACACCTACAGGTGTAATGATACCAGAGGCTGTGTAATGTAATTTTGACCTCCTGATGATGAGCACACGTGCTCGAAACATGTAGAGGCATGAAATAAACTTATTGTAAAACAAACATTTTGTGCATCAAGTTGGTTAATTACTGAGATAAATTTTGTTTGAAACATTTCACATTCTAAGAAGAACTCAGCGAGATATGGTCATTCCTGTACATGGTCCTCAATTAAAGTACCCGTTTTTCTTAATACATTTTAATGAAACTTCAATTTTCTCGACAGACTTTCAAAATAGTACTCAAATACCAAATTTCTTAAAAATCCTTCCATTGGAAGCCGAGTTACTCCATGCTGACAGAAGAACAGCCGGAAATGACGCAGCTAACAGTCGCCTTTCTCAATTTTGCCAAAGCCCCGAAAAAGAAAAAAACAGTTTAATGTGAAGATCAACTCACCCTGTACCAGTAGCAGCAGCAACTGCAGCAGCAGCAGCATAATTCTCACACAACCCATACAAGGCGGATGCAGGTGTGACGTTTACTTCTTCTTCATCGCGCCCAGTGACCATTACGTCATCCGCTGAACCACACATGGTCGCCAAAAGTTGCTCGCTGCCTCCACCAGACTGCGTTGAATCAACCGTCATTACGCCTCCACCAATCACAGACCGCGGTCCACCAGCGAGTATAGACAGTATGTTGTTTCGGTGTTTTGCAGAGGATAATATAGCGCCAGGCGAGAGGCGATTGTTTCCTGTACTAATGCCCGGTGTTGCAGATAGGTGGTGATAGTGAGGGCGCAGTCGATTCAGAATAGAACTTCCACCGCCCGACGGCAGAACTGTAACACAAGAGACATTTCTGAAGTTTAGCATTAAATAGTAACCTTGCATTACCGATAAACTACATATTCAGAAATGGCTGGGGTAAAAATCTTTGAATTTAAAATATAGAACTCACTTACATAGGGGCGTTGGCATGAAAAAAAAGACTATTAACATCGTCATGTTCGTCTGTCTACTCATCGCCACAGAACATTTAAAAAAAAATTATCCAGGAAATATTTTCGTGACATTTTGATTCTGAGATTTTTGACTAAACTTTGTTGGCATTTTAGAGTTTTATATCCACGTCCCTTCTAATTTACTATTCAAAGGGCACATTTGGGCTACGTAGCGTGACATATTGACAATGGCGTTAAATAAACAATAAATCTATATAAAAATTTATAAGTAATTTATAGTACAGAATTGTAAAACTAATAAAAACAGTTCCCTTAATTAAAACTCTTACTTAACATATATTTTGACAAGTTATTATGTTTAAACTTTTGGCGTCAGAATTATTTTTTTTAAATTTTAGCACACCCTGTATATAAAATGTGAATAACACAGGAACCAAATAAGTTAGAATTACGAAACAAACTGCATTTTGAAGAGGAAAAAAACGGAGAGTATATATCATGTTTAAAATATTCAGTACCTATATTTGTTGAATAAATATATAAAATGTAACTTTAGAGGTTAGCGGTGCGGTACGACCACTATAGTTGACATTAGGCGTCAAAAGTTTAAGGAAATGAATTTTGAGATTTATGAACCAGTAAATGTCGTACATCTCTTCATATCTTTAGTCCCTGGAGACTATTTCTATTGTTACATTACTGGACAAGATAAAGAAAATGAAATTATATAAGACATTTTTCAATTATAATGGAACTCCGATGTTGAAAATTAAAAAAAAAAAGACATTAAAAGATTTGTTATTCGTAATAATTTGTGTGTTCTGAAGTACGCCTGAAATATTTAATAGCTTAAACATGGAAAACGGATGGACGGAAAAGACGGATTAAAGGAGTGTAAAAGAATAACCTTCATATATAATAAACGAGCATAAAAGACACAGGTGAAGATAAAGTTGTGAATTTTGTATGGTTTCAGATATACCACTGTTAAAAAAAAAGGTCCACTCCGTTAGTTGGTTTCAATATTTATATCAATCTGTATTTTTTTTTAAAGATATTTATTGCAGATAGTATACAGGGTGTGTACAAGGATAAATTACAAATTTGTTCCAGCAAACCAATTTGAATAAATATTTACACTTCTGAGGTGTGCCATCCCCTTTGTATGTTTAGACTATGCGGTGAGGTAAATTCAAATACACAACTATGAATATTAGCAATGGAGAAACTACATGTTTCGGCCTATAGCGGCCATCTTCAGGTTTTGACAACTTTCTTGCTCTCTTTTAGCAAGAAAGTTGTCAAAACTTGAAGATGGCCGCTATGGGCCGAAACATGTAGTTTTTCCATTGATAATAAATACCATCATTTAGCCATATATTTATAGTTGTGTTTTTGATTGAATTTAGCTCACCATATAAATATTTACACCATGGTGCAAAGTGCAAATGAATAATATGTATATAAATAAAGGGGCAAATAACGGCAGTGAAAAATTATGAACAAAAAAAAACACCGTGATTTATGAATCTATATAAGTACATTCAGCTTAATTCAAATTTCATCAAGCAATTGTTTATGGCTTTTTAGCTTTCTATTTGTTAGATTATGTGTAATAAGAAATTTGCAAGAATACGAAAGGAACCCTCTGTGTATTATTCCGTCATTTTCCTGCAACGTTGGAAGAGATCTACGGAAAACTCCCCGTTCAGAAGATCAGCTTTTCCGATCCAAAACTTGAGCAGGGGAGCCTCTAAATTACGAAGAAGGGTTCCTACCCGCTAGACAGAGATGTTGATATTTTATACACGTATGTTGGAGGAAACATATACAAAGAGACAATATTTTACCTCTCAAGCCACGTCACTCTTCACTCGGACTATTTCGTGTAACTTCAAGCAGCGCGGCATTCGCCACTTTTCCACTTTGTCCTGACTCGGGGTCCACGCCTTTTCATCGAAGCATTCTAGTTAATACTGGGATTTTATTATAGTATAAACAACCAACTAGATGCAACAATAACAATTTATTGGTAATTTCAATCAGCTCAACATGTTTCGGGCCTTAATTTCGTCCATCCTCAGGAGCACTAGACTGTGTTTACAGCTTGTGGTATAATGCACGGAAGAAGTTGCCTGCAGACAACTTCTTCGGTGTATTATACCACAAACTGTAAACACAGTCTAGTGCTCCTGAGGATGGACGAAATTAAGGCCCGAAACATGTTGAGCTGATTGAAATAACTAATAAATTGTTATTGTTGCATCTAGTTGGTTGTTTATGCTATTGTATCAGAGATGCACGGTCACCTAGATAGCAAACCGGGATTTTACTCATTGTATTCCAAGAAGTGCTGGAAATGTTCTCCTTCAGCTCTTACACACACACACACACCTTCATTTCCGACTGGCAAGTTATTTATTGCACGTCAGAATTCCGTAAGTTAAGCGAGCCGACAGGAAGTGATTATCAACGGCTATCAGATAAAACAAGTTCCCAAAGTTAGCTACAACCACTTGTAGGGCTAGTGAGAAGGGCTTGTCTCGGGAGTATTTGGAATAAAGCCAGAATATATGAGACGTGCAATAAGCTAGTATCTCATGCGTAGAACGGAGAAGAGGTTGGAACTTTAAAAGAGCGCGATAAAATAAGCCGTCTGCTGTTTGTGGAGGTAAAACAGAGCAGTTTGCATGATTGTGGTTGTTGCATTGAAAACTGGAAAAATTTATGCTTTTGCACGACGCATTTTATACCCTGAGGCTAACGACAGATACAAAGCAATATTCCCAGCTAAAGGGCTATTCACCTGGCGTCACTCCGGGCACTTGTGTCCGGGCTGTTAATCCCCGGAATGCTGGATGCAGGAGGAGCTGTTGGCCGATCAGATAATTCCGGCAATTTTGTTGAGTGTGTGGTAAAGCTTGCAAGTGGCGACCATTTTGATTGCTGTTGCTGGTATTGTTGGTGGTCTTGCCTGTTGATGAGGGTGGTGGGGAAGTGGCGGGGCTCTGAGTGGTGGGGGAAGGAGGGTCAACGAGATCTCCTGAAGAGGAAGCGAGGTCCAACCCTGCTGTGTTCAGCAACTGCATCTCGCGCATCTGTTCCTGCCGGATCTCGTCGTTGTAGTCCTGAAATTTCGAACTGATTTTGTCAACCATTTTTAAAACTGGATTTGATTTATAAAACATTCGAATTTTACATGGCCTTGTAGATCATACTGACATGTTAGGGCTTGAATCTTTCAGAGAAAACAACAGAAGGATTTCTTTTACCATATATTGCTAAGCACATAACTTATGCAAAATATTGTAGACCTTTATTTTATAAAAAAGATGTCTCATATATAATAATACGAGTCAAAAATGCACTAATAATATCAGCAACATCCTCATTAATAAATTATGTCACAACCGACTGGCTTAACCTATGCTCAGAGAACAGATACATGGGTTAACCTTTCGGGGCCAGAATTATTTTTTTTTTAATTTTAGCACACCCTGTATATAAAATGTGAATAATACAGGAACCAAATATGTTAGAATTATGAAATAAACTGCATTTTGAAGAGAAAAAAACGGAGAGTATAGACCATGTTTAAAATATTCGGTACCTATGTTTGTTGAATAAATATATAAAATGCAACTTTAGAGGTTAGCGGTGCGGTACGACCACTATAGTTGGCATTATAAAAAAGATGTCTCATATATAATAAGACGAGTCAAAAATGCACTAATAATATCAGCAACATCCTCATTAATAAATTATGTCACAACCGTCTGGCTTAACCTATGCTCAGAGAACAAATACATGAGTTACCATTAATGGAGACTTACGGTGTAAAGTAAACAACAAATTAAAATTTTCTTTTGTCAGGTCTCTTTTGCAGAAAGTGCCTAAAATTAACATAACGATAGGCCTGGATTTGTTAACGTCTCGAAGCTCGGAAACGTACTTTGGTTAAACATAATACTGGGCGTCTGTTTTAAACATTATGAGTGGCAGGGCAAGTTGCTGTTGTGTGCGTCGACACACAGCAGCAAGCATATGACACGAAGTTCAAATCGTAATTAAATTATCTGCCTCAAAAACAGTTCGTTTGGAATGAGTTAATGGGGGGTCGGCTGCCGAAACATGTCGGAGTGGACTGATGTCATGTATATGTATTTGCATAATCTTAGTAATTAACCAACTTAATGCATAAATTCTTGTTTTATAATAATTTCATTATATGCCTGTACATGTTTCTAGCACTATGTTTTCACCATCAGGAGGTCAAAATTGTATTATACAGCATCTGGTATCATCACACTGAAACAAGTGAGTGGTCTAAAATTACTAAAATACAATTCTATAAATATGAGCACATAGTTGAAAAATTCATATATAAATTTTACTACTACGTGCTCATACTTATAGAATTGTATTTTAGTAATTTTAGACCACTCACTTGTTTCAGTGTGATGATACCAGATGCTGTATAATACAATTTTGACCTCCTGATGATGAGCACAACAGTGCTCGAAACATGTACAGGCATATAATAAACTTATTATAAAACAAGAATATGTGCATTAAGTTGGTTAATTACTAAGATTATGCTGAGATGCACGGTCAGCAAAACATAAAATAACATCAAAAATGTATTTGTATGTTCAAGTTTTTGGGTTTAAAATATGAACTGCCAGGAGTGAAGTTTTCGTGATTCACCCCAGGAAACCTCCAGCAAAAGCCAAAGCAATTCCCATTACAGGCCTGGACAGGCCCTGAGGGTTCCAGAATATTGAGGCTCCCAGATTTCAAGAGAATCGGCACATGAAGTTGGTAAGGTTGTCAGCCCTATGCACCGGCCGCCTTTACCCCCAGTAAATATTCCTGGTACTCATTTCTGTTAGAGGCTGAGTCGACCCCCAGAGCCATAGTGCGACCAGAAGGATTATGTCAATAAAAAGTTTCAATGACACCATCGGGAATCGAATCCGCGACCTTCCGGCTTGTAGCGCGGTGCCTCAACCAACTGCACCACCGCCACTCTGCCCTGTGTAACCTCCAGTACATTTAGAAAACGCAAGGTTTAATCTTTAGTTGGGTCATTCCGTATGATGTCCACACGCAGTAAACTAAGAAGCAGGGACATCCGCTACAGCGACTGATGGCCACACCCGTTCATCCAATTCCTTCTCCCAGTATCATTCCACGCTATACGACCTCTGATACCTATTAACCCTTTAAACGTCGAGTTAAATCCCGTCTGCCATCTCCTGGCATTATTAGGAGCTCACCCTATTCTCCACGTTAGCAGGATAAGGGCTAAAGTTCATTCTGTAAGACAGTAACGAGCAGCGCAACACAAGCGATGCGGGAGACATACCGGCACGAGGAACTTGCGTACTTCCACCAACGCGTAAGCGATCCTGGCGTGGGCCTCTGCTGGCGGCGCGAAAGCCGTGATCTCTACGTGAAGATCATCGTTGAAGTGCGCGTATTTAGGGTCAGCCGAAGCACGCAGCTCTTCTTCCTGCAACAAAGGTCTCAGTCTCCAACATACGTATCTCTACATGCAGGCAGTGCAAGATGGCACTGCGTGTTGGTAGGCTGCAGTGTGCAGCTGTTCAGTGCAATACATTTGAACAACAGGACTGTAATTGCAATATAACCCGTTATATTTTAACATTAATTTAGAAAAAAAATGTAGTGAAGACGGAGAATAGAAATTACTCCCTTAAAATGTGGTTTTAAAGCAAAAATTCTGCTTCGCTGACGTAGAAAATGCGCGCTGAAAGCTTCTGGTTGAATTCAATATACATTAACAGCTAAAGCATAGACTCACTGTGGTTATTTGATGCTCGTGTCGGGGTTGTTTCAAATAATACTGACAGTTCGGCCTGAAATGAAGTAGATGTCCATAATTCACCATTTTACAGTGCCTGTGTACTAAAGAAGCTAACACAGGAATCAATCAGCAATCCACAATCATATCCCATATCGTTCTACCCTAATTTCCCTTTTACATTTAGCTACAATAAAATATTATGTTTTTTTTTTCCTTCCAAAATGTTCAATTTGTACAAAGTATTAACAATAATTCTGATTCCGTTTAAAAACCTATATGAAATTTTTTTTTCGGTATGCTGGCTATTGAGCCGAACAAGAGAAAAACATTCTTGTCAATATACTGTGGTATCTGATGTGTATCAATATGGAATTTCTATCTGAGTCGCATAGTACAATCTACAGTCAATTAATACCACGATTTATCAGGCGAACAATATACTAAGGAGAGCGTTTTATAATAAACACTTCAATGTTTTCAGCCCAAATACACTCTAATCTTTCCTCTCTTTTTTGCACCGTGAATTGTAATAAAATTATACAAAATAAACGAAAGAAAAACACATTTTCTAACTATCTTTATCGTCGCACCGTGCATTTTGTAGTTTATTTAAGCAACACACCAACAAATGCACATATATAGTCTTTAATAATCTAAAATTTACATTAAAACACTTAAAACACTCCTACATGTTTCGATCATACGATCATCCTCAGAGTGCATACTTTGTTCCTTGCTAAAGTTACAGTTTAAAACACTCAGTGATTTACTTCGTTATATTAATTTGGTGCTGTGGCAGCATGTCGTGTGTTGTGTGTGAGTCTCACGCTATACGACACAACAAGCACATCGACAGCCGGTCTCAGTTGAACACCGTACGACTCACACATAACACACGACATGCTGCCACAGCACCAAATTAACATAACGAAGTAAATCACTTGAGTATTTTAAACTGTAATTTTAGCAAGGAACAAAGTATGCTCCCTGAGGATGATCGTATGATCGAAACATCGAAAAATGAAATAAACATTTTATAAATCCATATTTTAATTTTTAATTTTTTGATGGCTTCTACATGTTTCGAACTCGAGGGTTCATCTTCACGAAGACGGCTGTACATACAGGTACTGTATAGCACGTTTTTCATACATCAGTATAAGCAGTCTAGTAGGCAGAAGAACAGTCTTCTACCTATCAGACTGCTTATAACGATACATGTAAAACGTAAAGGTAAAGGTAAAGTGATCCTGTTACAGGCCCGGTGTGGCCCAGAGGGTGTGTAGAGGTATAGCTCTACTCTTCCATGACCGCGCCACTTTACTCCCGTGGAAGACCCGGTACCCATTTTACAGGAGGCTGGGTGGGCCCCAGGGCCGGTCTGGACGGGCGAAAAATCTCGTCCTCACCGGGATTCGATCCCGGACCGTCCAGCCCGTAGTCAGTCGCTATACCGACTGAGCCACCCGGCCCACACTTGTAAAACGTATGATACCATGACTGTATACAAAACCGTCTTCCTAAAGACGAAACCTCGGGTTCGAAACATGTAGATGACACCAAAAAAATTAAAATTGAAATATTAATTTAGGAAATGCGCATTTCGTTGGATTTTATTTTATAACGCTAATCTTTCTTATCTACACATTCGTGGTCGACTACAATGAAATGATTGCCAAGTATGACACACAAATCGAAGATCATAAAATCATTGACTGAAGAACAGAATACAGAACGCTGTGGGCGACGGAAATGCAGAAGAAACGAAAGGTCTCGGACGGCTGGAGCAAATCTGAGATCCTTCAAAGAGAAAACAGTGGAAGTCGATCACAAAACACGTTGTATTCCACCGTCATGGAGGGAAATGATTTGCTAAAGTTGTCTCTGTCCGCACCATGAAGGCTTATGGGGGTAAGTGGAGGTACAGTTCCACGTATTCTTAGCCTAGGCGCTAGACTGCGTCTAGTGGTTGACACCAGTAAACTATTTGAATATGCAAAGTGAAATAATCAACAACTGTATCACAATACAGAGCCGTGGTTTCTCAATTATTAAAGAATTCCGCAAGGAGCCGGATAATTGACAGCAGGGATAGGGATTTGTACGTGGGAACAGGCCAGCCTGTCCTACAATTTCTACCGTGTGTACAGCTTCCGGAGCTAGAAGCTGGCCGCTCAAAATCATCTATCTCATGTAAAATTCAGAAATGCGTGGCACTCCACCTTCATTTCTCGGTGCTAGGCACGGAGACAGCTATACCGTTCATAATTTTACGGAGTAGCACGAGCAGGAAGAAGAATTTGACGACGTGATATGAATGTTGTCGCTAACCTTTTGCTTGTCCCTCATGGAACCCCTGCCCAGAATCGCCATCTTCGTCATGGTGTCCTCCTGCAGTCTCTTCAGGGAGTTGCCTTTGGGCCCAAGTAGCTTCCCGACGAAGTTAAACTGGAAGGAAACAAAATCTTACACCATGCCACAATGTACATGAAGTATACAGTGGGGCATGCTACAACGAACAATGCTACAACGAACAGTTTTTATCAATAAAATCAGGATTCTACAAAGAACGCGGAGGAATACTATCGGCCGACGTAGCACGCGCGTGCGCATGACATTTCGGGCCTTCCCGCTTTGTTTAGAGCGTCATTCATCAACTTTGTTATCGTTTGTAACGTTCAGTTATCTGTTTAGTTCAGTTATCTGTTTATTTTTACAGTGTATAATAGTTCAATAAATTAAATTTATATCATTTAAACATATTTTTGATTTTAAATTATAATTTCCTGTTTAAATGGTTGTGTTGGATGGTAGCTTTGCTCTAGGCTGTGGGCCTGGAACGGATTTCCACTAAATACATATATTTCAACAAATGCTAGAACGAACAGATGTTATAACGAGCGAGGTTATAGTACCAATTACGTTCGTTCTAGCATACCCCACTGTATAATTTATTGCTCAGTTAGTTATAAAATTTTATAGATACACAAGACAAATAGCGAGAAACAAAGAGAGAAAAAGGACATTTTGAATTATAACTTACATGCAAAGTGAAACAAAGGAGAAACACTGATGTAAATTTATAGATACAATAGAGAAGCTTGGCCTGTTACAGTTAATATTTCAATGGCTGACCGAAGGCAATTTTCTTTCAGAAAGCTAAGAGAGAATCATTTCTGCACCGATATCGATAACGGCATGAAGAACGATAAAATAAAAATTCTCCCCTTGACACCCCTCGTACAGAGCAGGCCGATTCGTCGCGAACTAAATGATGGCCTATATACGAGAGAAAGGGGTCAAACCGGGCAATGAGTTCATGGAGTTTAAATTTGTCTTGAGAACGAAACGAACGTAGACGTTAGAAAATTCCGAGACTAATGTATGCATTACGGATAAAAAGGCTCAGAAAATAAGAGGTAAATTTAAGACCTGTTTTGTTCGTTTATCTAGTCTAACATGTTTCGTAGTCCGGGGAAAAAAAGTTACATTTATACTGAAACAAAATGTTCAAGCACAAAGGAGTTGGTAGCGCACTCTATACAGCTGAGTTACTAACATTACAGCTACTACTCTACTAACATTAATCATTAAGTCAATTTTTTTTTCATGGCGCAACAGTCCAAAGTGGGCCAGGGCCCCCTCATTATCGAGGCTTCAAAATCACACTCAGATACGCCACATTCGATACGAATCCTCTGGACGAGTGATCAGCCCGTCGCAGAGATCTCTGTCTGACAAAACACAACACTCTAAAGAGACAGACATTCATGCCCCTGCGGGATTCGAACCCGCAATCCCAGCAAGCGAGGGGCCGCAGACCCACGCCTTAAACAACGCGGCCACCGAGATCGGGAATTAAGTCCTTTACTTAGTTAAATATTTATTCAGTTACCAAATCGTGAAATAAATAGCGGTTAGTATAATCAATTAATTATATAGTCTGTTCGGGAGACAATTCTTCCTTTTAAGTGAACATTCAATTGATCAGTTATTTAGGCACACTAATTGTAATTAATCATTCAGTCAGAATCAAGTCACTTGCTACTTGCTCAGAGGCGGTGCAGGTAGCAAATGCTAGCTTACGTCAAGTCTTCTTGACAACTCACAGCAGTTCACTGCCTGGTCATTACATCAAACAGACAAACATTGACTGCGCATATATACACCGATATAATAATCCGGCAAACAGGGCATTTGACCGATATGAATGCTAAACTCAGATCATTCCGCATTAGGAAGACCATCTGACCGCTGCTGATGTACGTAATGCAAATACGAGTACAGGCATTGTGACAGAAACTGATTGTCGGTCTGTGCTTCAGGCCATCACATGGAATCTGCCTCCTATTACAGTAATTCAAAGGTAATGTGGCGCAATTTTTGTGTCCTGGAATGGACACAAGAGCAAGTAGACAACCGCCCGGTGTTTACGTGTCACATAACACTGCGTGTTGTACGAAATCCTTGCACAGTGTTGCAAACGCGTGACGCGTGAAGACAGGTAATTTCCGTCGTCAGTGGCACGGATTCAGCTAAACTTAAAACCACGGATTAGTAATTAGATTTCTAAAAAAAAAAAATACAAAAAAGTGACATATGCATGGTTTCACTTTGTTCGTGACCCTGATTTTGGAAGCTTTATAGTATAAAAATTCTGCGCCCGCCGGGACGTCATGTGACAGCTACTGTAAACGGGACACCCTGTATGAGAGACTATATATCCAATGTTAGGGGTTATCGCTTACACACCGCTAAGAAACTTCAACACTTCGCGAAGTAGATAAGAAATACCTGGAAATGTAATAAGGTAAAGGGATCCTGTTACAGGCCCGGTGTGGCCCAGAGGGTGGGTAGAGGTATAGCTCTACTTTTCCATGACCGCGGCACTAGAAGGGGTGAGTGGTCAGCAGCACGCCCCGGCCGCACTTTACCCCCGGGAAAGAACCGGTACACATTTTACAGGAGCTAGTTGGGCCCCAGGGCCGGTCTAGACGGGCGGAAAATCTCGTCCCCACCGGGATTCGATCCCGGACTCTCCAGCCCGTAGTCAGTCACTATACCGACTGAGCTACCCGGCCCACATCTGACTCTTATAAAGGTAAAGCAGTCCCGTTATAGGCTTGAACAATCCCAGAGGGTTCCAGGAAGTTAAGGTTCCCAGATTTCATGACAACGGCACAGGATGGTGGTAAGGTTGTCAGCCTTACGCACCGGCCGCCTTTACCCCCAGGAAATACTCCTGGTACTCATTT
>Ga0131853_10016121_pt1 | contig 13651 bp, 9 predicted proteins | sample TergutLab28metaG_FD_92764 | JGI IMG/M metagenome (GOLD analysis project Ga0131853, IMG submission 92764) | Labiotermes labralis P1 segment gut microbial communities from Petit-Saut dam, French Guiana - Lab288 P1 (version 2) (version 2) | ecosystem: Host-associated > Arthropoda: Insects >... | reverse complement strand
TTTCATCTCGGTTATAAAAACCAATCAGTTTATGCTGTAAGTGGCACAAGTCGCTGTTTGTTCTCAGATAAATACAAAACACATAAATACAGTGTGGGCAGAGCGTACAGCTGTTGAATGTTACACTGGTGGTGTATGACGTAACCAGTAGGCTTTAAAAGGTAAACTTTTTACGTTCCTATGTGACGTACAGTCTATTTCATTCTGATTTCCTTCTATTCACCTTCCATTTTCAATCACTATGCCCTGTTACACGTATTGTTCACTTCTTCTTCAGGCCAGTCTGCAATATAAAAGCAACCAAAAGCAACCAAAAGAAGCACACAAGAGATATTATATTTGAACCATATATCCCAAAAATCAATCTCCACCATTTGAGCCCATGTCTATGTTCTGTACCGCGGGCGAATGAGTGCGGCCGGCACCCCGAGTCCCTCTTGCCACCTCCCGCCACTGCGACCATTGCCTCAAGCTTATCGAACCGGTGGAGTCAAACTGTGCCGTTATGGGAAACCAAAAGGCTAACTGAGCAGTAAAGTGGAAAATGTACAATGTGAAACACCCCCCCCCCCACACACACACACACACAAAACACATAAAAAGTTTTCCTTAGTACCGATTAATGTAAAAAAAAGAAAAACAATCACCCGTTTGTACCTCAGGTTCTATTATTTGAATATAGTCGGAGTAGGTTAATTAAGAAGGTAAGGGGTACAGGCCAATTTTTATTTAATTTGTACAACGACATGCCGGGGAAACTTTGCGGGTAACTCTGAATTACAATATGTAACACTGATTCTGTTGTACTTAAGTCTAGTGAAAAGGTAAAAAAGCTAGCCCAATGGAATAGTGACTCAAGGGGGAAAAAAATCGCTCCACGAAATTTAAAGTTGATGGGAATTAAAACTATTAGGACCTCAACAGTACAATACCGAATTCAAAATTCGTATCATTCATTGCAGAATATGGTGGGGGGAATTGTTCTGTCATTTCTCTTACGTAAGCCATGTAAGAGAGAGACAGTCAAATGAAAACCTTAAAAGTGCGATAAAAATTCGAAACACAGCTTGATTGTCTGTAAGTTGACAACAATGATACTGATGGTTTGAAGAGTGGCCGGCAGGTGGCAGTACGATGCAGGAATGCAACACGACGGCGCAGTAGTAAAGTTGGCAGCCCCGCTTACAACATGCACCAAGGAAGAACAGCTTTCTGTCATCCATTTTTAAGTAGTGAAATTCATCGACGAATGAAATTTCAGTATGGTGATGCATGTTTGTCACTACAGCAAGTGTACGGGTGGACTAAGAAGTTCATGAACGGCATTGGTTCTGTAATACTCTCTCCTCGACCTGGTCAGGCACACCGAGTAGTGACATCAGAGGCCACTGCAGCAGCTGAAACCATCGTGAAGGAAAATCGCCGCGTAACAGTGAATGAAATAGCCGCACATCAGGATATGAGTCATGGATCAGCACATTTCGTCCATGATGTTCTGCAGTTCCATAAAGCGTTCAGTAAATTACGAGATAAAAAAATATTTAAGATTTTCACTTGACTCACCCTCATACTTTACTGCTGTGCCCATACACATGTCTTGCAGCTGCTACATGGCTATGTGGTAAAAGTACTTAAAGAATTCTGTTGGTGTCTTCTAACAGACGTGACTGACATTTTGAACATTATCCATTATCTTAGGTTAAAAATCCCCATAGTGTTTCGGGATATGGGCGGCTTCCAGGAACTGTTTCCAAAATGTCTAAGTGAAGTGGAGTATCTCTCTTCTCCACACCCGAAGACTGAGACAGTTCCATTCTCCGAAACGTTGTAAGGTTTAAGGCGAGTGGTAAGCTTTAACGTGTGACAGCTTTATTTCCAGGAAAAGGGCACAATGTCCAAAGTATACGTGTATAGTTGACTGTACTGTACTCAGAACTGGTCTGCACTAGTGGACTTAATAACGCTCTTTGTGCGAACATTACAATCTGCTTCACATGACACAAACCATAACTTCAGTAAGGCAGCGGTCTACAAACTTTTCCAAAAATCTACTAGAAACCTCTAATTCTAGGCATCAAAAGGGTGACATGAAAGAAGTTCCACACCGAGGATACATAAACATCAAGGGCTAAGTAAAGGTAAAGGTAAAGTTCAACTTAGAACAGGCCACGAAGGAACATAGGGGGAGTAGATGTATAGCTCTACTCTTTCTTTAACCTCGGCGCTAGATTGGGTGGGTGATCAACGCCACGCCTCGGCCGCTTTACCCCCCGGAAAGTGACCCGGTACCCATTGTATAAGAGGCTGGGTGGGCCCCAGGGCATGTCTGGACGGATGCGGAAAATCTCGCCCCTACCGGGATTCGATCCCCAGACCGACTAGCCCGTAGCGAGTCGCTATACCGACTGCGCTATCCCGGCCCTTAACATCAAGTGCTACCGTACAGAATTTAGTCGCCACGGCGACCTGGCGTCCGAATACTGTGCACCCATACGGTAAGCCTGCATGAATAATATTACCAACTCTACAGATCAGTGAAAATATACTCTTCATTATGTGCCTCTTTGTTTTGAGTTATCTACTGAAATTCTGCACTTGCGACAGGCTGTGCCACTTGATAAACAGAACCGGTTTTGAAATTTAGTGGTATGAAACACGGGGGCAGTGGAAAATATCCGAAATATAACCAAAAACGTGTTAAGTAATCGCCAAAAACTTCGCGACGTGGCAAAATACGAGCTAGCAAGTCAATTCTGTGCCTGTTTTTTTAAAGCAGTATTCATACTCCGACAATATAAAGGAAACTGCCGTTAGTACCAACCTTCACACACGCACATATACACAAAAAATTTGGGCACTGACGTGCAAATGTATTCTTTATCACGTTACCTTTAATTTTGAACAATTATGTGACTATCACGAAATGCCTACCGCAATTTTCACACGCACTGCAATTCATCATTCAGTGTGATCTAGAAACCTCGTGAATGAGGACGCCCTGGCCTACTGGGGGCTGTTGAGCCAAATAAAAGAAAATAAAAATCCTAGCTGGCCAGTTCCTTCTCATTATCGAGGCTTTACGACCACATCAGACACAACACCCTCGCTAGGACTCCTCTGGAAGAGTGGACAGCCCGACGCAGCGACCTCTACCTGACAACACACAACACTTACACGATACAGACAGCCATACCTCAGGCGGGATTCGAACCCGCAATCCCAACAAGCGAGCGTCCGCAGAGCCACACCTTAACCCCGATGCCACTGGGATCGGCTTACTGTAGGTACACAGAAGTAAAATTCTTGACCGCCACGTTCCTTGACTTGTGAGTAAGAGATTAATATCAATAATATGGCCTGATCTTAATGAGTTAGAAACAGATATTTCAGAAGCTACTTATAGTGGATGACGTGCACAGGAACACGATACTTTCGAAAGAGAAAGACACAATTTTAAACTATATTTGTGAACATACCGTTAAAAGAATTCAACTCTCGCCTCTCGCTATTTCCATTCCAACTCTGCTATACTTCCTTCCGGACTTGTTACATCGATCTACTCCTAGTTGACACAGCCCGAAACACTGGGTCACTGCATTCGGTCATTTTTGGGTTGCTGTTTAAAATGTGTAAAGCGGATGGTTGCACTACTGTTAATTTTCTTTCCGCTTGTACTGGCTGTCATTCCTCTCCAGTGTCAACTGCAGATGTTATGCCATATAAATACACACAATCACTCCAACCCCAAACTAACAAATCTGTATGCAAATGTTCACTTTATTAAAAATCATAAACGTGTTTAATTTCAGTGACGTGCAACAACCAGAATATGAACTTGCACTGTATTAACCGTCACTCGTGGATGTTCAACATTCCGTGATTGATTTCGCTTGTGTAAAGAAGCGACTGCGTGAGTTGGTGGTGATAGATAATGCCGTGATCACAAACTGTGATTTGCTGGAATGAAATTAATGGATTATTGGTTTTGCATTCTTTCACGCTGCATCTCCTTTGAGTTACTGGAGAGGTATACAGAAGTTAACAAGGAGTTCCATACAGCCCACTGTCCTAATGCATGAACCGCTATCACTACAGACCTACTGCTGTGTAGCTGTCGTAATTTTGCTTTACTCAGCTAAATAATTTATTGCTTATAGAAGTCAAACTTGTAGGTAATAACTCGAAAAATTGGCACTGTCGCCATGTTTGTTACTATTTATTCAGAAACAGTAGACATACATATCATGTGCAGGTACTTTTATGATCGGCCTTCGTACCAAATTTTGAACACTCGGTCCCAATGAATCATCAATTATTCCATCAGAAGGAAATCCAAAGGTAACACTTTGGTGGGACTTTCTTTTTATTCATGTATATAACCTCCGTTCAACTAGAAACCTTTAGTACTATACGCGACATAATTAATTACATTTTAAACTGATTTTTTCATTGTATAATTGGTGTTCAATTGTTTTAACCTTTATTGAAAACGATATGGGATCCCATAAAGTGGACGCTTATATTTTACCTTGTATATGTTCTGCATTGGCTTGATGATGGCTGTTTTACGGCCGAAACATGTATCCCTGATGTGTAATTGATATTTTATCACTGTGTTGATGTACATATATTGCGTTTTAGACGGTAATATACATATATTTACATATATTTCGTGGGACTGTCATGTTATTTTATATCACACAAACATATTACCTTAAAAAGTGTCTTATTTGTCTAAGACAATTTAGGATACATAAATATACAAACTCATAAATCTACGACGAGCGGCCCTTTTTATCAATTCCATTGACTTCGCACGTTGAATGGTCCCCAGACGCAAACGTTCGAACCACTCTTGTGGAAATCGGTGAATTGGTTCAGAAGTTGAAGTGGACACACACACACACACACATGCAAACATGCACGCACCACGCACACACGCACACACACGCACACCGAAACGCATAGACATGTGATCCAACAAGTGTTCTCATAAACCTATATTCTTCGTTTTAACGAAGAAAAGTAGCTACAAATAAATGTGAAAACGTGCGTCAAGTAATACAAATCCAGAACGAGACGCATTCACCCCGACTACGACAGACGCTACAATTATAAAACTGAGAGGCACAGTACGGTAATGTGACATGTGACAGTGAGTGAAATGGCGCTCACGCAGACGGAGGAACGTACAGTTTACATCCAAGAGTTGCACATTCGCCAGTTTTAATTCATACCATCTGTCAAGACGAAAAACCAGGAGCAGTGGAAAAGTTAACTATATATTTTAAACAGATGTGTTTCGCGTATACGGGATTAATGTCACTGGACCATTTTCTCGCCATATTTTGCCTCTGATACCTACAGCAAACGAGGATTACCATCTTCCCCTAAACTCGTAACACTACACAAGACAGGCATTGGAGATATAAACGTAACACTGAGGCACGTTCGCATACCGTTTTTGTCGTGGAGAGCAAGAAGTAGTCTATTACATATTCTGAGGGTGTGTCTGTAGCCTTAGCTACCCAGCATGCAATGTGCATGCGGCGTACTCTGTTGTCACCTGTGGCCTGTCTGGCTCTACCATATTTTTCCACATTGCTTCATAAATGGGACGACTGTCGGAAAAGTCACTGAACCTAAAATGTGTGTTCTGATTTTCTCTGTAACCTTTGAAACACTTCTGGTTCTAAGAAAAAATGAGAGAGATATCGTAAGTTCTTCATACAAAGTTCCCGTTATTCTTTTCAGAATTTAATGACGCTTGAATTTTCTAGGCAGATTTTCGAAAAGTACTCAAGTATTAAATTTGGTGAAAATTCGTCCAGTGGGAGCCGGGTTGCTCCATGCGGACGGACGGATATGATGAAGTTCACAGTCACTTTTCGCAATTTTACGAAAGCGCCTAAAACGTATAATGAATTTGTGCTTGAAACAGAGTTTTGGGACATGAAATTAATTTCTAATTATTTCTTTTTAAAGTGACTTGGAGCAGGGAACGCTCCCAATTACAGACATGTTTTTATATAGAAAAAAGTTTGCAGAATATAAAGTAACACGCAATCTGAAACTGACAACTCATTCTGACTGCCATGTAAACGCAGAACTGTAGTAGCAGATGGTACACAACAGACCGCCACACAGTCACCCTCAGTATTTTTGCATCATCCCACCACGGCTCCAAGACTTTTATCACGGCGTAGAATACAGCAGTGTCATGTGTCTGTAGCCCGGAGGTGACGGTTTGCTTCACGTCCGCATCTGTTGCAAATCGCTTGCCAGGCAAATGATTATTTTTACGGATTCAAAGCGAAGGCAATCACTTTGCCTCATACTACCAATCGGACTTGTCAGTGGGTGGGAGGTTGCAGACCCACTACTCTCCCCACCTCGAGCCCAGTGATTCCAATTTCTTCGGGCCTTTTAAGAAGCATGTGGCAGGCAAGCGATTTACAAGTGTCCACAGTGTGAAGCAGTAAGCTGTCACCTGTCAGCTATAGACACGTGACACAGATTTCTTATACGCCGGATATAACCCTGTTGCCACGGTGGCATATGTGACAAATGTCACTGGTGACTACGATGAAGCATGATGTGTACCATCTGCTACCCATGTTCTACGTACACACCCAAGCAGGGATGAACCTCAGCATCGTGGTGTTTGTTGCCTGTTATTTTTACAATTCCGCTGTATAATACAACACACTTTAAAAAGTACAATACAAATTTAAAATTCGTGTATTTATGCTGATTTCAGCATGATTTATCAGCGTATTCCGGCCGATTTTAGACAAAACCTGCTACTTATTAATATAACTGTGTCTTATTTAAGTAACACACCAACAAATGCACATATATAGTCTTTAATAATCTAATATTTACATTAAAGCACTTAAAACGCTCCTACATGTTTCGATCATACGATCATCCTCAGGAAGCATACACTCTTCCTAGCTAAAGTTGTAGTTTAGTAATTTACTTAAGTAAACTGTAAGTAAATCACTGTTTTAAACTGTAAATTTAGCTAGGAACAAAGTATGCTCTCTGAGGATGACCCATGATCGAAACATGTAGGAGCGTTTTAAGTGTTTTAATGTACATTTTAGATTACTAAAGACTATATGTGTGCATCTGTTGGTGTGTTACTTAAATAAACTACGAAATGCACGGTGCAACGATAAAGATTACTGTGTCTAAATGTAATATGTTTTCTTTTGGGTAATTCCCCGGCGTCTGAGTTCTAACAGCCGACGTTTCGGAACCCTCTATCAGTTCCATCTTTATAGGCATCTTCATCCACCTGCCTATGAAGATGGAATTGATAGAGGGTTCCGAAACGTCGGCTATTAGAACGCAGACGCCGGGGAATTACCCAAAAGAAAACATATTACATACAGAACACGACGAAAGCTTAAAATCAAGAATAACTGCGTCTAATTTAGAATTCATCCAAACAGCGATGCAATATTGTAAATGCAAAATACATCTTGTTCTATAGATCCTAATGCAGACATTTTCATTTCATAACCTGTAATATCCTCATTCGTAAACCAAGAACTCTAATGCTATTTATATTGCACAGTACGCAATTAAATAACACATTTCAACCAAGCAAACATGGCAACTTCATGCGTTTCGCTGTTCCTTTATTGCGGTCTTCACGTAACTCAAAGTTAATTGTACAGTACATTACTATACTGCGGGCAAGTGGGATGTAACTTGAACATAAGGTACAACGTGGAGGTATGAAAAGATAATTACTTAGTAACCGGAGCTCAATGTAGTTAAGCAAACTGAGATGTCTTTTTCATCACTGAAGCTTGTATTAGAAGTTTCTGTTGAACAGAATTACACTTCACGCTCGGTATTCCTTAACTCTGTCGGTATGCCAACCGTATTTTCATACTGATTTAACAAGTGATGTGTTATATTCAGAAGAAGAGACGTTGGTTTCAAAGTTTTACGGTAGATTTTCACTCGTTATAAGATGAAAACCAGCTTTAAAATTCGGTTGCAAGGACGTGGACTAGTATGAGCTTGCTCAGCATACAGAAAATTGGCGGGCTCCTGAGACCGCTGTCATGAACCTTCGGGTTCTACAAAACAAATTTCTTCATTAAACCTTTAAACGCCGAGTTAAATCCCATCTGCCATCTGCTGGCATTATTAGGAGCTCACCATATTTTCCACGTTAGTAGGATTAGGGTTACATGAGAAACTATTAGTCTTTCAACAGGGACTGTGCTCCTAGCGGTTAGTTTGTTATCGTTATTTAATTAGTTAGTTAGAATTTTCGTGCCATTTTTTATAATTCTTCTGTTGTTTATCTCATGACGATGGAATTACCTTGGATTATACAGAGTCGATAATACGATAACGGCTAAACGAAAGAAAATGGAAAGAATTTCCAAGGACAAGATGAAGGTCGAACCGAGGTATTTTCTCAGCATGTTTCCGGAATGATGGAGGAGAACCACGTGTTAAAACCAAACACTACCAGCATCATTCCTACAAAATCCTACGCAGTATACTCGTAAGAGATGACGACGAATGCATAACCCACTAAATATGTCACAAGTTGCAGTTCACTACTCAAAACGCGACAAACATTGAGCTGTACCTAACGTTATTATTAAAAATATCTTTGACTTTATTCCAGACAGTTTTTATGTATGTACGGAGCTACACTACACACACTCTCGTGCCGACTTTATCCGCTCCCTTACCCCATATAAACAACTCATGTATGTTTTGTACAACTGCTTAATAAGTATTTCGTGTACAACCTGAAGATGGCCATTATCAAGCGCCGAAACATGTAGTTGTACTTTTGACGTTTTGTTGACCGTGCATCGCAGTATATTTATCTCGGTATTTAATCAACTTGATCCACAAAATTTGTTTCACAATAAGTTTTATTTCATGCCTCTACATGTTTCGAACACATGTGCTCATCATCAGGAGGTCAAAATTGTATTACACAGCTCGAAACATGTAGAGGCATGATATAAAACTTATTATGAAACAAATTTTGTGAATCAAGTTGGTTAAATACTGAGACAAATGTAGTTGTACCTTATGTAGAAAATACTTTATATTCTACCAATAAATACAGTTGTGTTAGGCGAGTACACACAATCTACGTTAGTTATTAAAACCCATTTTAGTTTCCATAACGCAGTTCTTTGCATAAACTGGACACCACGCTAACAGCACGTCGATGGAGCTATATTTAAGTGACATCATGCCTCACATTTTAGACACTCTGTTGCCCTAATTTCACTCTAGGAAAAACCTTACGTTACATAGCCCTAATTCTTCTTCTTTTTCTTCTTCTTTCCCTGTCTTTCAAAGTAGGCCTATGCGTTTACCATACCGATACAATTTTTGGCCACCGCTTAGGAGAGGAATACGGGCTTCTCGCGGCAAAGAAAAGGTAGATTACGATCTGTTGGAATATGACGCCGTGCATTGTGCTATGTACCAGCCTGCATGACGTCATAACCCAACAGACCATAATCTTAATAATTAAGGTGTCCACAGTCGGGTCTTCTTAGTAGAAGGCAATTCAAGATTTATTCCGTAATTTTTTAATCTTGTACACTCTCTAAATACACGTACTGATTTGCATACACATAATTTCAAGAAAAGTTACGAAATGATACCACAAGAGCAACTATGGAAATGGGGAAGAGAGGCAGTTAGGATGGTTTGGACAGGTCAAGGGAATGCCGGGGAATAAACTGCCACGAAGAATTGTACAATGGGAACCAAAGGAAACACGAAGGAAGGGAAGACCCAGAGAAAAATAAATTTACGATTTGGGTAAGACGGAGTATGATTAACCACAGATGAAAGAAGTGGACGCTATAGGCTAAGTCACGTGGAGAAAGTTTCGGGTGAAGGAATGCCACTGTACAATGGGTAAATCCTTAAATGATGATGATGATGATATATAAATGACGCTCTTAGTAGCTCGGGCTAGATAAGAGTCGAATGACAGGTTAATATGAAATGGAAGAGATATGGAAGCAAGCGAATGTGCCCTAGTTCGAAAGACCGTCCCGGCATTTGCCTGGAGAACTGACGAACTGAAGAAGAACCTAGCCAGTGTAGCCGTTCTCTGGTCCGAGATTTGCAGCGAACGACTTCCCGAAGACGAAACGGAAGTGTTATTCACGCCACTGCGACACTCAGTACCATTCCGCTACAGGGTAATGCAACTACCAAGCGTTCAGTTGTATGAGAAGCAGCCAAGGCCTGCATTATTTCTAGTCCGGCCCACCATTAATCTCAACTACCGGACAACCAGTGACGCCTTTCTTCCGTGCTGTCTTTGTTCTTCACTAAAAACGGTAGCTATTTTTGTTGTTTTTTTACGACTTTGACGCTTCCATCATCATAGCGTAACTATCTCACTGCGGTACTACGTTTTATTACGCCGTATGGTCTGGTATATGTCAACCAATCTTTCGGACAAACAGCATACTCTTCCAGTCCTGAATATAAACCAGACTGTTTTTTTTTTGTGGCGCTGCGGCCCAACGCGGGCCACGGCCTCCTCATTTTTGAGGTTTCTAGATCACAAACAACAACGCATCACAGTCGGTAGGACTCCTCTGGGCGAGTGATCAGCTCGTCGCAGACTCCGCTACCCGACAACACACAACACTCACAACAGACAAACATCCATGCCCCCGGTGGGATTCGAAACCACAATCTCAGCAGTCGAGCGGCCGTAGACCTACGCCTTAGACCGCGCGGCCACTGGGACCGGCATAAACCAGACTATACAGTTTCAAAACCCAGAACCCTTCCTATAACTATTTTTCTCCACGGCGTAATAGCGCCTAGTGGACCAGGGATTTCTCGTTATCAAGGCTTCGCGATCACACTCAGACAAGCCACTCTCATTAGGACGCCTCTGGACGGTGATCAAACCTCTACCTGATGACATACAGTACTCACAACAGACACACATCCATGCCTCAGGCGGAATTCGAACCCGCAAACCCAGCACGCAAACTGCCACAGACCCACCCACGCCTTAGACCGTGCGGCCACTGGGATCGGCTCTACAATTACTCTACAAAGTATTGTACCGTAATACTATAATAACAGTGTCAATTTCTCATTTGTACCGGGGTGTTGATAAGTCCTTAGCCCAACCAGGAAGGAAACAAGCTGCGTCTGTCAAAAGTGTGATGGGCAGAGGAATGGATTGATTTGGCTAGGGTAGGGACAGGTGGTGGGCTCTTGTGAATGTGGTAATGAAACCTCCAAGTTCCACAAAATGCGGGGAATGTAGCTTGTTTCCTTCGTGGTCGGGCTAAGGACTTATCAGCACCCCCGTTTATTTCTTTCCATCCTACTGTAAGTTCAATTGCAATAAGTGTTCATTTGAATGAATAAATACACAGACCTAGGTGTGTAATAAATTTATTTCTTGTATTTAATGTATTTGTTATCGAAGGTGGAGGCATCTGTAATTTGTGCCTTAAGTTATGGTTAATTTACTTCCATTTAACGTATTTTCCCTACACAGACGACACACTATGAAATCAACGCCGCCCTGAAGAGAGACGTTCAGTGCACTTGTCATAAGATGTGAAGGTACAAGAAAATACCAACAGGAAACAGGTTATAGTGCACTGAAAGCGATTATGAGGGCACGGGACAGTTCAGACTGCCGGACTTTGCTTTTAGTGCTCTCGACCTCTCAAAGTCTTAAACGAGAAACTAAGATGCTTGCGACGAAATGTTCTAATTTCAGTCCACATTACATTTACGTGTACCACATAATACTCTGTATGCCTACAGTCTCTAATGCATCAAGAGTTGCTCTTACTTCATAAAATAGACTACCAGCATATTTTACAACCCGTTTACCCAGGCGTCTTATATACGTCTTTGTGCGCGTCAAGGCAGGTCGATCTGCCTCTAATGGAATGTGCGTGTCACTGATGGCAGCCTGACAGCCGTCGGCAAGACGACATTGGTGGCACTAGTTGTCAGGTCGTAAGTGTTATGCTGGCCCTCTTTGCAAGGCCAGACCAGCAGTAGGCTCCGAGCTGCGTGCAAGAATTATTCATGCTTACTGGATTCTAAGAACAGGAAGCAGATGCTTCGTGGTTCCTGATTAATTACTGTATAAATGATGCAAGAGGCGAATCATGTTGCTTTCTTTGTCGCGAGAAACTAGAATCGATATATCTAAGTAAGGCATTGCCAATCCTCTTCCCTCCTTGGTTTCCAGATTAAATTTGTACTGTGTGCAGGGATTTATGCGATTCTTCTGCTTTTTGCAGCGGTGTAGCAGAGGAGTCTTTTCTTCTGAGACTTTACGTGGCTTCCCCGGATAATCTGACATTTATACCGTTAAAACATAACACATTACTTTGTTTCGAAACGGACCAGCCTCGTGATCTAGTGGTCAGAGTCTCTGACTACTAATCATGAGGTCCCGGGTTCGATTGCCGGCTCTACCGTGGGAATTTTCCCTGAAGGGGAGGATTCCCGCGGTGACCATGGTCTGGGTAGGTTGGTAGAATTTAGGTTTAAGGGCCTTCCTGGCACTACATCCTCCGATATCATCACTCACATCATCGGGACAACCTAACTGCGCCTCATGGGCGTCCCAACCTCAGAAGTCGGTTACACTCCTGCCATGCCCAGGAGGGAGGACCACGAAGTCCACAAGGACATGTGGTGGCATTGGACAAAAAAAAACTTTGTTTCGAAACGTCGCGAACGTATAACCCAGTACGGTGGCGTCATACTGCAGAAGAATGGAATCGCAGGTACAAATATTAAGCTACGAAAACACAAATTTTAATAAAAATATGCCCTACTAATTACAGAAGGAACAGAATGTAATGGTGCAGTATATTTGCATTCCGGCCCGGAGATGATCTACATGCAAGACAATGGTCGTCCTTACAGGAAAATGAGACGAATATATTTTAAATGAGGACGTCTACATTTTCTCACAATCATTTCCCAACACCACTAATTATTAGTCTCTTTTCTTTCCTTCTCGATGCTCTATAGTCGATGCAGTTAACAAAGCGCGTTTCAACAAAGAATAAAATAAAGAAAACCCTTACAGTTTCTCGACATGAGAACACAATAAATGTTTAACCGTTATCCTGCTAGCGTGGAAAATATGGTGAGCTCCTAATAATGCCAGCAGATGGCAGATGGGATTTAACTGGGTGTTTAAAGTGTTAAAATACTACACTAGCATATGCCGTGCGAAGAGAAGTTAAGAAGCACATACCAACCAACGCCTTTGAAACTTCTGGTCTCCTTGTTTCAGGACACTATACACTACATACAACGGGCAGCTAAACACAGACAATACAGTATGGTTTCATGTTCGAGAGATCTCCGATGTAATAACGGTCACTGGACAGACTAATATTGTTTAAGGTTTTCAAAAGTTTAAATGGAAATCTTCTGTTACTACTTTAAGAAAAGTCTTGCGTATATAGTGAAGAGAGAGAGAAAACCAACAAGATGCAATAATCAGATGTTTATTATCAACACTGTCTCATCATGTTTCGGCCATCATTATGCCCATCTTCAGGAGAACAAAGACCGTGTGTTACTGCATATGGTGTTCTGCGCTGGTTCTGCTGGATGTGGT
>Ga0131853_10016120_pt1 | contig 13651 bp, 12 predicted proteins | sample TergutLab28metaG_FD_92764 | JGI IMG/M metagenome (GOLD analysis project Ga0131853, IMG submission 92764) | Labiotermes labralis P1 segment gut microbial communities from Petit-Saut dam, French Guiana - Lab288 P1 (version 2) (version 2) | ecosystem: Host-associated > Arthropoda: Insects >... | reverse complement strand
TCTTATGCGTATTGGACCGTGCATCATCTTGATATTTGAATAAAGGTTGACCAACTAGATGACACTTGCTTTATTATATATTGCTCAACATGTTTCAGACGTTAATACGTCCATCATCAGGAGCTAGCGAGTACATGTTGTGTTGTGTAGGCTGACTTGAGGCGTGCTGATGTTCTGAAGCGGCTCCTGAAGATGGACGTATTAACGTCTGAAACATGTTGAGCAATATATAATAAAGCAAGTGTCATCTAGTTGGTCAACCTTTATTCAAAAACGTTATTTTATACTTCCCAGTGTTTGTGTTAAGACTCATACAAATTATGCTTTCATCTCACTACATGATACACGGGCAAGTCAAGATGCTTGTCCATCCTGTTTCTTTTTTAGATTTAACATTAATTTTACTTTAATCTAATTTAATCCCTTTTGTTCGTGTAAAGAAAATAAATACAAATTCAGTGCTCCTTCAAACTTCGAACTTGAGTTTTGAGAGTTCGCTTTCGACGAATAAGCTAGTTCATGTGAAATTGGGGCTTGGGATCTTCATGCCTTACTTAAGCTGTACAACACCTAAGTTGCAGTGTATTTCACAAAACACACAACAAAAACACAATAACAACAACAAAGCAATACAAACACAACAAAATAAAGACCCCATAAAATTACAACACAATAAAAAATATATCTTCTTTACTTCGAATCATGAAAGATGGTTCAGAGGAGTACGGCGCAAGGGTAAACAACATGGAGCGGAAGCGATACAGACCGAATGATCTGAAAATATGTTTCTGCGCGAGAACACGGATATACGAATTATTTTGTCTAAGGTGAAAAACAAATATATCTACAAGAAGACGCGTCATGTTAGTGTGAATGTTATGGTACAGAACTCCGCGATGGGGAAGGGAATGCAGTATTGATAACTAAAGTAACACAGTCTGGACGGTCAAGCTTCAAAGGAAAGGCGCTTCCGGTAATTTGTAGACCGAAATTCCAGTTTAGTAGAGTGAACACAGGTATTTGAGACTTGGAACAGTATTAACAGTTCACTAAGTTAATTTAAATTTGTAGAACATTACATTGTTCTAAAGTAATGCGAATGGTAGCATGGGTATCAGTCGAGACTATAAAGATGAAGACAGCCGTCGTGCGTTGTTGCTCGAAGATCTTGCTAAAATAAGACCCTGGAAATTCTTCGCCATTCTCCTGGATGAACTAGATCTATCTAAAGACTCTGATCGGTTATTCGATTATTTTACTCACTGTGTCCTTAGTGTGAAGGCTGCTGATGTGATGGACGAAGGAAGATGAAGTCCTTTGATGATTTCCTGCCACAGTTTCTTGTTGATAACGTCAACGAGACCTCCGCGGGCGATGACTAGATTGTACAACTCGTATAGATCTAGGACGGACTTCGCCATAATTGGTAGTCGATTGATGGGTGTACCTGTGCAAAGAAGAAGAAGAAATGTTTGCGTTATTCTGCAGCTACCCGAGTGGTTGTCCATTCTTTAACTGTGTACACACGATATCCACAATTCAACATATACATATACTTTTATAAAAAAAAAACACTGATTATACCTTGTGACACTCCAGTGACGGACTCAATTCGCCTTGATATATTAAGTATACAGAGGAAAGGAAAGTACGTAGGCCTCTTACTACCTTGGATTCTGCCTCTGTGGTTGTCGAAATTAAATTTAAGACAGATGTCCCGTCGTTTCCACTGTTTTAAAGCCTCGGGATAATCTGCATTCCAGACTTATATAACAACTCAGTTTCGGCAGAACACTCTCCATTAAAATAACTATGAGGTTAATGCAGTTTAGTTAAAGATAAATTATCACTAAATATTCTCGGAATAATATAAAACCCACAAAATAAAGCGTGCGAGTCTTTAATACTAAGCAATTCGTACAAAAACAACAGCGACCAGACCAGACCAGACCAGACCAGACCAGACCCAGTATTAACCGACGATGCAAGACTGAGAAACTTAATCACAAGATTAATTTGTGCATTTCTGAGATGATATGGATAATAGAGAAAAATGGAGCTTAGCATCTGAAATGACCTAAATAATAGAGAAGGATGGAGCTTAGTATCTGAGGTGACATGTTTAATAGAGAAAAATGGAGCTTAGTATATGAGATGACACGGATAACAGGAAAAGGAGTAGCTCAGTTACTGATATGTTAGGGATAATAGCGAAAAATGGGCTCAGTTTCTCAAATGACATGGATAATAGAGGATGGAGCTTAGTTTTTAAATGACTTGAATAATGAACTTGCATAAAAGGGCATATGAATTGCGAGATGTGGGCTTAAGAAACCACAGTTTTCATAGGAATATCCTATGCTTAATTTCCTAAATATAATTTATACATAAATATTTAAAATATTACAGAGAATAACCCAGGATAGAATCTGGGTATCTAATGTACGAAGTTGTCTTCTAAACACCTGACTGTTTAAGTCAGATATAACACTGTAAAAGACAACGCCAAACAAATAGTGATAGTGTAGTCATGCTTGCTTTTGCATGTCATACAGGCAAGACACGAATGTAAGAACAGAACTTATAACTTTCCGTTCAACAAACACACTCCAACTTCGCCATTACTAATTAATACAGCTCACGACAAAAGAACTAAACAAGTAGCCATAACAGAGGATATGAGAAGTTCGACACATACAGCGTTTTTACAAACAGAGTCATTTGGAAGTAAATAAGTTAGGTTAAATCGCCGTTACTTCAGAAATGAAATGCTGCAATTCTACAATTCTTGCACAGTTTTAAATACAATACATCACCGCTTAGTGAAACCCAGAAGACACGGGCTCAAACCCCTTCCTTTGGAAGTCAAGTGAAAGTGAATCAATGGAGTCCGAATTTATTCCAGCTCATATACTGTTCTCGGTTTTGATCGGTGGACTTATTTGGCCCAAACCTACGAAAATGAAACCACATGGATAAAAGATGGGGCTTGGCGTCCTTGACGCTCTATACAACTACGTGGAAAATGTATGTAAAGTTACACAGATACAGGAGGCCAAAAATATGGCGGCGCCCCACTTGATGACGGTGCAGTTTTCCAAAATTCTCCCACTGAGAAACACAGAAAATTGCGAAAAACGTCATGTATTCTGTATACTAGATACAGCCATTTATCATTACGTATTTATTTTAAAATCACCCTGTAGAATTCCTACATTTGCATCTGAGTGTAAAAAGGTTCAGCTGTTGACGAGTGCTTTGGTTTTTCCCAGTTCGCATAAGCTAACATGATTACTGCGACTAAATTACTGTGTAAACGGAAACAAAATTACCGGAGATAGACTGAAAGAGTGCGCAATAAATATTAAACGTTTTCGTATATTCTGGATTAAGAAACACTTTGGCGCCAGGAAATGTGACTCCTCTTTTTTTTTTTTCAAAGTTACAGACTAGTACGAAGAATTCGATTTCGGGGGTGGGGCGGGGGTGGGAAATTATATTTATACGTGAGCTGAAAATACAACATTTTATGGCACATATTCTCCAGTCAAGTAGAAAATACAGTCAAATGTAAGCAGCAGCTTTATTTTTTCCACTATGGGCAAAATGTTACTTGTAACTTTTGATAATCTTTATATTTTTATCAGCTTGAAGTCTTCGTAAATCTTTATATCGCACTGCACGTCAACTTCAATTTTCTTTCTTCTCACCAGATATTCGAACTTCCCAAACAGCGTGTTATCGTGCCTTCAGGTTAACCCATTCTCTTTCAAATTCATCACTTTTCCTGTTTTACTATGTTCGGCTGACCCCAAATCATTACAGTAATTCTTATAATAAAACCAACTAGATTATTCTCAAAGTTATTTTTCGAATAAAACTCTACATGTTTCGGGCAGGACGGAACTCAGTTTCGACCTGATCCTGCTCGCAGGCTGTCAGCAAATCTGTTTGACCTATACCATTGCTGTGTGTACCGTGGAAGAACTCCTGTTGATAGACACAGGAATTGTCGGAAACATGTGGAGTTTTATTCCAAAAATAAATTTGAGAAATTAGTGCATCTGGTTGGTTTTATTGTAAGAATTTATCACGATGACCGATCACCTGAACATCAAATATATTACAGTAATTATATTTTTGCCTCTTGTTTTATGTATAACACACAACTCCAAGACTCCTTTCTCACAGTATTTAAAAGAGTATGGCGAAGGACAGGAGGCCTGCAATCAACTGGAGTTTCTCTCTGATTTACTTTTATGTGTAATCCACAATGGGTTATAAATGACAGATATATATTTATTACAACACTATTCAAGTCCACAATAATTTAAAATTATATAAACTACGTTTTAGTAAAGAAAAACTACAAATTCCGCCTACTACTACGTCTAACATGTCTCTCTTATTCGCGTTTAAGAAATAGAGGGCCGTCCAAAGGATTATTACAAAACTTGATATTGTACTGTTATACAAAACACGTCAATATACTGGAATCTTACCTAAAATGAAACTAAATTCAGGGATACTTTAGATGAAGACCTGCACAGGGTTCTCTGCCATCTTTTCCCTAACAACTAACGCGTCTATTCTTAAATATTTATCGAGCGAAAAATATTTCATGCAAATGTTGTAGAGAAAAATGGACATATTTTATTTACATATACTTTTATCCGTCAGCCTTGCAGTCCCGTAAGATGACTAAGCAAGGAGATCTACACTGTGACTGCTATTCTTAATACTTATTAATGTCAACCCTACTGCCATTGCTTCCTTCTACCTCGCTAAATTCACTCAGATTGTGGCGTCATGACAGTAGACCACAGAGAGGAGAAGTGTCATAACTTTGTCGAAATCAGTCCGGTTATCGACCCTTGCTTTGATATGCTTCTGGGTGTATTGGCTTTCCACGTGTCTGCATACATTACGGCTCGTCAGATTAAGCAAATGCAGTTCCTCAAATTTAAAAACTGACATGGGATATTAAACCCAGCCGAATAAACGCACCTAACCGAATTAAAAATTCTTTAGGTACCCAACAGAAGTAAATATTCTGAAAAGGAGAAACTAACTGCAGAACGATGTCTTGTAATGCATCAAAGAAAATCACCACACAAAAATACTACACAAGACAGCTCTATTATTATAGTGAGAGAAATTCTCTTTGCACCCGTTAGAACAGACGATGACGTCTTTCTTATTAATAATAGTCAAAAGTCAAGCAAACCCGGCATTTGGGTTGTACTGGCAACAGAAACAAGAAGAAAGCTTCCGTGATATACCGTCATCATTAATGCATTATATACATCCACTTCTCCAGAAAGCTGTAATTTTTTGTCATTTGCATATGATATTATTAAGTACATAGTCCGCGAATTTACAAGTACACGACACACACAGACAAATGGTGGACATCGATGTAATCAGGACATGGGAAATGGAGTGGACATAAAATGACAGGCAAATTCTGGCCATTGTGTCTCCAAAAGAACACCTATACCCGCTTATGAGAACGCGAGGTATGGCTATGGGGATAGAAAACACAAATTACAAGACAACGATATAGATATGTATTCTGAAGCACCAGGTCTGAGGAAGTGTGTAGAAGAATAACCAATCAGACCGCTAAATAACAAGTCTATGATGCAGGATCTTCCTTAATTGATTCACTGTGTTCATTAATCCGAAGGTTCATTTCCGTAACCACAAAAGTCTCTTCTGACCGCTTGCAATCTAACTGCAGTTTTACATGCTACACTGCCATTGTCTTCCGACCAAAATATGGGTTCTTCATGACGCAGATAAGCATACAGTTCTCTACACAGTTTATCTACATGGTTAATGCAGGGTTAAATAATTACGCTCCATAATGGACCGGACTTTGTTAACTACGAGGTAAGACCTGAATTTTTATTACAAAATTTAGATGAAGGTTAGAATTTAAAGAGGTAATATGTGGTACATATTCCGTTTTTCTTCGTTACTGAGTTTAATGCCTATTTCTGGCCCTCGACAAGTCACAATTTCGGTATGTATTATAATCGTATGTGGAATAATAAAGACATAATCCCAGTACACACTTCAGAGTGGAACAAAGGGTACGTAAATTACTTACAAGGTTAAATCCGTTGTCTGTTTGGAGGGGGGGGGGGGAAGATGGGAAGGAGGTTAAGCTGAATTTACGATTTTCAGATGTCAGCAGCAGAATACCGTGTGTTGAACAAGTTTCTGGACCTACACCTAGCATAATTTAGGTCTTGATTCCCCTTGTGTTTTCTTTCTACCCAATAAATTGTCTTGGCTCTATAATCTTTTATTTTATTAGCTCTGATGATGGGAATTTTGGAGGCTCCGTACCGTGCCACTAAGAACCGTCCGACCGGTGCTGCAGTTGCTCGTCCCTTTAACCTGCGCATTTGGCCTTCCTGCCTGTGCATTTTAACAGCAGCGTGATGCTATTGTTTGAAACACGAACGCAGCGCTGTATTTTTTACACCTGGTATGCACAAACTGTACAAGCGAAAACATAAACGAGAGGAGCAGATGGGAGGATAATATTAAGATGGATCTTCACGAAGTGGGATGTAGGTGCACGGTCTGGATCGAGCTCTCTCAGGATAGGGACAGGTGGCGGGCACTTGAGAATGCGGTTTTGAACTTTCGACTTCCATAAAATGCGGAGAATTTCTTGACTAGCTGAGAACCGATTAGCTTCTCAAGAATGACTCTTCTCCATGGAGTAAGTTAGTAAGTAAGTAATTAAGTAAGTACGTAAATGTTCACAGGCTAATTCCAATTGTCGTGCGGCCTAATGTATAGGTCTGAATCCGATCGATTGCTGGGATCGCTGTTTCGAATCCCGCTGAGGACAAGATTGTTAGTGTCCAGTGTGTGTTGTGTACTGTGTAGGTACCGACCTGTGCGACGGGCTGATGACTCGTTCAGAGGGGTCCTACCGAGTGTGTATGTCTAATTGGGTGTGATCTAGGAACCTAAACAGTGATGCGGTCGAGGAACGACTTGGGCTTTCCCGCCAATAAAAAAACTTTTCGCACGTTATTAAGTTTCGGTAGGATTAAAATACCGCTACGCAAAAGTAACCCTTCATATATTTTGTAGCATGTATAGTACTTTCCACGTTTCACAGTCATCATATCTTCAGCAAGCTAATGTACTCTCTATGTAAGTAGGTTATAAATGGGACATTCTAGTGTCTCCCTCACTGTCACCAGATCTTCACACATAGTGTGTAAAATTAGCAATTAGACGGAGGTCGTGACCGCGGCCCGTTCACACACATCGGCCACAGAACTTATTATTATTATTATTATTATTATTAACTGCAAATGGGCTGTCACCCGGTGGCAGTGGTTATTTTACATTTATACTAAATATGAAATTGGTTACTAATAAATTTAATTCCGGAGGACTACATGAGAAGTATGTAGTGGCAACTTGGAATCTTGGGAACCATCTCAGCATTTGCTTTTGGGCACAGGGAAACCAAGAAAAACCTGTGTTGAGGTGGCCGGTCGCTGGATCTTGCGAATACTGACTTCTAGCCAGCAGTCCGACATCTAAAGTAAATACAGCAATACACACAGTAAAAACAGCAATACACAAACTTCTTGATACATTCCTATTTAACTCACCACTGATTCCAGGCCAACTCTGGGAACGACCCAAGCTCATACTACAGGTGTGTACAAATTTTACAAAACTCTTGAAGCCACCTCAAAATTCGAGGCGATAGATGGAAGAAATAAAGCAAGTTCCATACTGTGGGCCCACAAAATGGTGTCGCCACGGCGACCTGGCACCCAGTAATTGTGTACCCCTGATACAGTATGTAATAGAGAGTAAGGTGGCTGAATTTTGTAGTAGATTATTCATTACGTCTAGCACGGGGGGTTAAGAAATAGTGGATGTCTGCCTCCATCAATGAAGACAAATTTATGGCGCGATGCTTAAAGACAGGGCCAACATTCTTGGAGGACTGTATTAGGAACTTTATAGTAAAATTAGTTTGTTCCGTGCCAGTCAACGCCAGTCCCTAAAATTTGTGAAACTCAAGTAGAATTTAATTACTTTTCTGGCAAGGAAAACTTTTCTTTCTTCCTTAGTCTGATGTATTCTACCTAATCGCTGTAGGTGTGAACGGTTATGGTTGCAATTGATCCCACTCAACCAAATATACACTCGGTAGGACTATTCTTGACGAGGGATCGGTTCGTCGCAGGGACCTGACAACACATAACATTCACAAGAGAAAGACATTTATGCCCTGGCGGGATTCGAACCCGCAACCCCAGAAAGCGAGCGGCCGCAGGCCCTACGAAAAAAAATTCTGATCGTGCAATGAATAAGAAAGCAGCATAACGTACAGTCTCAGATTTTGTTAAGGTCATTAAATTTTATATTACACTCTCTTTCATGATGAAAAACAATTGACAACATGAATGGAAATTTTGGCAGCGCATCAATCAGGTACTCCAAAACCGAAAAAAAAATTGTGACAACAACATATATAAGTCATATTAGATTTCCAATCCATAATGATTGCATTAACACTACATAGAGATGAAAGGGCTTACAGAAATATTTGAAAATGCACCAGGTGATCAGATACACACCTCTGGTCTGTTAGAATGTGTCCAGTGTGGCACATGTTTACCGAAATTTCAATTAAATCTTCTACTTCAATCTTCAGAATAAAAGTAGTGTTCCACATTGTAGTCAGAAAACGGGGGAAGCAGACTGCCCCAACGTTTGGAACCGTATATGAGGCTACTCGACACCTGAGGGTTCAGTATCTGTTGCTGTGAGAAGTTGGGGTCTTATAACCAGCCAGCTTTGAATTCGAAATAATATCATTTCCTTTACTTCAAAATCTCAGATTAGTTCGTTATTTTGTACACTCACTTCTTTCTTTCTTTCTTTCCTGCGACTTGGATTAAGATAAATACTTGAGAAAAATGCACTAGCGATCATGTGATATTGCCTCAGTAGTAGCATACAATGTGTGACTGTCATTTTGGCGTTATTTCTTTCCATATCAAAACGCAACCAATAAATCATCAAGGTCTGGATTCAGTTACGGTGATACTACGACATCTGACATTATCACGTCAGTGACCAAGTATGGCAGCAACTTTTGTGATGAAAGGCAGAGTGGTGTGGAAGAAGTGTGAACACATGTCGAAACAACCTGCTGGCTCCAACCTAGGTTCCGAACACAACCGTCATGTCTGTACTTCCGTATTTATAATAACAGGACGTCATGAGTCCCTTGTATCCGTTGTTCAGCTTTGAACAGCGCTTTGTTCTGTTAATGAAACTCCTCCTAAAACTGGCGCTGAGCGCCCCATATGAAAATCTACGTATGTAAAAATAAGTTCACTCTTATCTTTTTTCAGTTTACCCGTACTCAGATGTAATTGCAGGACTTACGAGAATGTGGCTGTAAAGAACAAACGTTTATTATTTTCTTATGAGCAACCTCGAACGTTATTAACATCCTTGTTCCACTTCAACAAATCATGCAACAAGCACACGGCTGGATTAGTAACACCCTCTGATGATAATAAAAGCAACTAGCGAAGTGACTACTCAAGTCAGCTAAAACTACGCACGTCGCTGTTTTTCTTCGTCTGCTAAAGAATGTGACCATGTGATGGATGAATCCAGCGTGCGTTTCGTGGAACAGGTCCAACTGTCGGTAGATCGTATATATATATATATATATATATATATGTGTGTGTGTGTGTGTGTGTGTGTGTATTGAGGGTGGTAACCCAACTTACCAGACCCATAAACTGTATGACATTAATGTATAAGATGTGTGTGACTCACACGTACTGTTGTTACATTATATTACTCCGATATTTTTTCAGCGCCAACCATAAATCTGACACTACTAAAGAAACGTGTTTCTGCACGACCCGTGAAATAGCTTCAGAAGTGTTATACTAAAACGTGCAATGTCAAAGTAAGCAGTGTGCGCTTCGTGCAAGTGAAGCAGTACCAACCACACGCTAACAGTGTAACCAGAAACGCAGCCAACTTCGTGGTACAAGTGCAGTTGGGTCAAAAACTCCATTTGTTTTCGAGTACAAAGTTTATTCTCCCATCTCTGGACTCCATCCTGGGCCAGTTCACTCCACACCATATTATTCCCACACTTTTCTTTCTTTATTTTTTCTTCTTCCTCTTCTTCTACTCCTCCTCCTCTTTAAACAGATGTCCTTGAATTCTGTCGAATTAATCCAACACAGAATTCTTATCTATATTGCCAGTGGGTTTATGAAGGAATGCTAACTTTGGAAATAAGCGTCTCTGCAATCTTCCTAAATTTATGTCCCCGTTTTTCCAGACGGCCACGTTTATCGTTTCTTAGTTCGCGATTTCCTCGCGTCCGGAAAGTTGCATATGTCTCCCACTCTGTTTTCAGTTTACTGTCCTTTCTCTGATCTCACTAATTCTCAGTTGTCCAGTTTTGCAAATCTCACTTATGGTCTACGTTACTTCATTTCTGCTGTTCCAAACGTCAGATATGTATCATCCTTTGTTCTACAAAACGTCTTGAATGCTACCCTCACAACTGCACTTCTGCACATAAACTTGGTAATCATGTACCACTTACACTTCATGCGCTGTATGTTTAGCCCATGTTATTGTCCTTTGAGCTGCTCTGTCTAGATAACGCAAGAGCAGTTACAAACTACTTGCTCCTAATTATGCAATCCACCAGTCACATACTCTTCAATCGAACTGTTGAGGTCTGTCTGATATTTGCGTTGTCCTGCGAATCCATATCAGACTTGTTTTTTCGTTTATTTAACGGCGTCTTATCAGCAGGAATACGTCTTGAAACAGGAATATAACAGAGAATACTGCATACAAAGGATTGGCGGGAAGCGGTGGTGAATTACTTTAAGGCTTATTCCAACATCTGTCTCACAGAAATAGTTTAGCCTACTGGCTTTATCTTTACTTCGCCAAGAGGCTGAGAACTGTAATAGCCTAACTTTACTAGCGGCAACTTGATACCGAACTGTGCTATTGACCCAAAAGGACGAAAGGTTTTTATGGCAGATTATGATAACAAAGTAAAAGTAAAGGTAAAGTCATCTCGTTATATGTCCAGTGTGGCCCAGAGAGTGAGTAGAGGTATAGCTCTACTCTTCCATGACCGCGGCACTAGAAGGGGTGAGTGGTCAGCAGAACGCCCCAGCCGCACTTTACCCCCGTGAAGGACCTGGTATCCATTGTACAGGAGGCTAGGTGGGCCCCAGGGCCGGTCTGGGCGGGCGGAAAATCTAGTCCTCACCGGAATTCGTTCCCGGACCGTCCAGCCCGTAGTCAGTCGCTATACCGACTGAGCTACCCGGCCCACACGATAACAAAGTAATATAGAGAAATTACTAACAATTCATTTTGCCTTTACTGAGAACTGGGAAAAGACATTCTTCAATTTCAGTTGCTGAACACCTCGGTTCGGCTAGAACATAACTTGTAAACTACCAAACTAGAGCAACTGAAGCAACTGACGACACGTGCAGTCAGAGTGGCTGAAATCCATAATGAGAAACAACAGCCATAACAAACAGGACAATTAACCGTCTATGGACGACGTTCGGTACCTTCGAAAGATTATCACAGCCTGACTTAGCCTTACAATATACAGTGGTTATTCTAAGCACCATATCATTTAACATTAACCTTTTGGCGCCGGAATTATTTTTTAAATTTTAGCACACCCTGTATACAAAATGTGAATAATACAGGAACCAAATAAGTTAAAATTATGAAACAAACTGCATTTTAAAGAGAAAAAAAAGGAGAGTATATACCATATTTAAAATATTCAGTACCTATATTTGTTGAATAAATACAAAAAATGCAACTTTAGAGGTTAGCGGTGCGGTATGACCACTATAGTTGACATTAGGCGTCAAAAGGTTAAAATTCTTTGCATTTATACGTGTTTCGTCCCCATGTCAAAATAAACAGCGACTATTTCACATAATAGCTACTACTACTAATACTAGTAGTAGTATTAGTAGCAGCAGTAGTAATAGTAGTAGTAATACTACTGACGCGGATTGCACATTCAGGCTGTTGTGCGTACTAATTATTTTGTGGTACTGAATACTTTCATAGTACTCCTCGATCACATATAAGTACACGGCAAGCTCCTTTTTGCCACAAAACACGGACAGACCCTAAAGGACTTCTACGCTCCGGACAGGATTGCAACACCTTATCTCTGCTTGTCAGCGACAAGACAGTCTCAGACATCCAAATCACTTTTAAATCAGCAGAATATGTTTGGATAATCCTGATGTTTTTGTTGTTCTTGTTGTTGTTGCTGGCCTAAGAAGATGCACTATGGACTTTTGTCATGCAAAGCAGTTGATTCCAGTCATCCGTCACGATGCATGCAAACACATAAGTCAAAAGGCCACTGATGCACTGAACTGTACATCATGGAAGAAGCAGAAACTATACTTTAATGCTTCACAATGACTTTATAATAGTGCAATATGTACAAGGAACGACCCCCAATGCCTTTAATATCTTTAGTTTCCTATCATAAGCTCATCAGTCACGAACAACTATGGAGTCAGGTCTTGCATTCCGGAAATTTTGGGTTGCTTTTAGATGTCACTTCATGTAAGCCTATTATCTTGTTACAGACATGATATTTGCTATAAATTAGTCTTACAATAACTTTTGCAAACCAAGAAAACACTGACACGTGTTTTATGGTGTTTTATAGGAAATAGCGCAGCAACCCCTCTAGTTATTCTCTACTATTACTAGTACTACACAAACTACTACTACTACTACTACTACTACCATAACGGGAGGTTCAAAATCAGGTTCACGAAGCCAGCAAATGTAAAAAAATATGAGGTATTAAAATTTAGTATACATTTTGATACAATATTTCAGTAACATACGTACTCCTCAACACTCTATTACCTTCACATCCACGCCAGGGGCCTTCATACTCTCTCTTCTTTTGTGACTTTTCAACTTGAATTTTACATGCACTTGTTTCAGTATGCGTCCTACATGACGTGCACAAACCATTTTTATATTACATTAATAATCTTAAAAATGATAAAAAAAATAAATACAGTTCCTAAACTCGTCGCTGTGAGTTGTAAGTTTCTTGAAAGTTTATAACACAGACAGGTACAGTGTGATGCACGTAAAGCTGCACACAAATACTTGCATTGCATTTTATGTCTAACTGAACACAGCACATAAAAAAATTCACAAAGCATGGTAAAAGGAACCTTTTCATTTCTTAAGACATGTAGTCATAATCTTCGTGTTCCCAGACACACGTACAAAACAGTTTCAGCAGTAATGCTGCCGATAACATTTTAAAAATTCACTGTTAGTTGTAAGATGATCCTTCTAATGTTTTGGTACGCGAGTCTGAAGAAAACTGCACAAAAATTGCGGGGATGTTAGATCTTGGGATACCAATAAGGAACGATCTTGTACATACGTACACATTACTTACTTACTTACTCCATGGTGCAGAGTCCTTCTTGAGAAGCTAACTGGTTTGCAGCTAGTCAAGAAATTCCCCGCATTTCACGGAATCCGAAGGTTCATTACCGCACTCACAAGC
>Ga0131853_10016119_pt1 | contig 13652 bp, 5 predicted proteins | sample TergutLab28metaG_FD_92764 | JGI IMG/M metagenome (GOLD analysis project Ga0131853, IMG submission 92764) | Labiotermes labralis P1 segment gut microbial communities from Petit-Saut dam, French Guiana - Lab288 P1 (version 2) (version 2) | ecosystem: Host-associated > Arthropoda: Insects >... | reverse complement strand
CTCACGAGGCTGAGTGGACCCCGTTCCAGACCCACTACTACTCAGAAAATCTGGTAGCGCCGGGGATCGAACCCGGGACCTCTTTATCTGTAGCCAGAAACTCTGATCACTAGACCACAGAGGCGGTCAGATGCAACTAATCCGATGTTTATTATCAAACTTCTATCTCAACATGTTTTGGGCATCATTATGCCCATAATCAGGAGAACAAGACCGTGTATTACTGCATATGGTGTTCTGCACTGGTTGTGCTGGCTGTGGTTGTGTGGAATTGGGTCGCACTGTGTGTGTGTGAAGGTTACTTTTTCGAACAGTAACCTTCACACAGTGCACACAGCTTACGATCCAGCTCCACACAACCACAGCCAGCACAACTAGTGCAGAACACCATATGCAGTAATACACGGTCTTGTTCTCCTGATGTTGGGCATAATGATGCCCGAAACATGTTGAGATATAAGTTTGATAATAAACATCGGATTAGTTGCATCTTGTTGATTTATCTCTCTTTACACTAAATGTTTCAGTATTTGGACCAAGAGTACCTACAGGGGATCAAAATTAGGTATGACCCAACTTATTCTTTACCACGCCACGTGTTGCATGTTAGGCATCCACTGCACGCCTCAACCCTTCTTCCACAAGGGCAAAACCCCTGTATCCATTAAAAATGGAGTAGGATGTGTCCCAGATCAGAGAAATCTGATGTCCTTGCCGGGATTCGAAATCCTGATCACCAAGCCTGTGGGCTAATTTTGGCACTGACTACGCTATCCCGCCTTCACAGAATTCCAGTAACGCTGCTATAAGTTTTACGTCACTGGACATATAAACAAATTTACAAAAAGCTGAAAACTTGTATCAAGTTGTACGCTTTCGCTGCAATATAATCTTCGATATTTTGGAATATGGCGCAGACTCAGATAAATTTTTTTGCTTGAAACCTATATACTATTGCAATTGAGTAGGTTAGTAACTAAGTTCTAAGCCCATTTTGCAAAGAGAGCCGCTTTTTTTTCTATTTTAATCTAGTTACGCCTACGATTTTTAAGTTTCAATTTTCCTAAAGAAATTCATCTCGTAATTTAAGTATCGCTCAAAATTCGCGAAAGGTTAGCACTAGGCTGACCACATTAATACTTCTTAATTTTATTCGCATAAAAATTAAGAGAACCGAAAAAATATGAAGTCAAATTCTGTACTATCTAATGAAATGGTTTTGTAAGTGACGCCTGAAGATTTTTCATTTAAAATTTGTAAATATTATACCATGATTATTAACAACTTCTGTCACGTGAAACGGATAGGAAATGTTCTTAATTTTCTTATTCGTATTATAAGTTTGGAACCTAATACAGGAGTACCATTTCTTTAGCCAGCGTTTACTAATTTATGCTATGAGAAAGGAAAGGGTTTATAGACTATTGTCGAAAACAGAACTTATTCATTGGTTAATATACAAAAACAAGACAGACAATGTAGGTACAACGTAACGCTGAGGCGCTTTCGTGCGGCCATTGTTGCAGAGGAAAGGCAATGATTATTACACAACTTGAGTGTGTGTCTTTGTAGACTGAGGTATCCAGCATGCAATGCGCATGGATCATATTTTCATCTATCGCCTGCCCGCTCTACAAAATTTTTCCACTTTACCTCATAAATGGCACGTTTTTCGAAAAAAAAAAGTATTGAGCGTGAAGTAAGTGTTTTGAGTTTCTCTACAACTTTGTCTAAAATATTTTTCATTCTAAGGAGAAATGACCGAGCTGTGATAAAAATGTTTATTGGTTATCACATAAATTACCCGTTATTCTTGTCCGATTTAAATGAAACTTGAATTTTCTCGACAAATTTTCGAAAATACTGAAATTTCAAATTTCATGAAAATCCACATAGTGGGAGCTTAGTTTTTCCATGCGGACAGACGGACATGACATAACATGACGAGGTTTATAGTCGCATTTTGCAATTCTGCGAACGCGCCTAAAAATTTACGCACTGTTAATTTCATTTACTGCCAGCGAGTAAGGCAACATTTTTATTAATTACAACACCAAAATGTACTGTCTTTACCATGATTACAGACTCATGACGCTGTAAAAATATTTGAGAGTTAAAGTGCTGAAAACACCAGGTCGTGGAGAACTGTGAGAAGGTACACTAAAATCCAAATCAGTTGTTGAAAATAGATGACACCAAATTGTACCATAACCTCGTTCCCTAAACAGATGACAACATACGTGGTTCGTGTAAAAATGACAAGTCGACTGAACTGCCATCTGACGATGAAACTCTGCATGTTGCCATCAAATGTCTAACATTCAAAAGTGGGCGAGTGGTTTCTGGTTTATACCATTACCGTTGGTTGTATAATGTAAACTGCAAACACCACAAAATATTTCTTTATCACTTATCACGATTATGATACTTATGTTGAACTTTTGTTAGGTAATTACTTCTAGACTCCTCAGCGCTTTTTGGTCTTTAACCTTCAGGTGCTTTTACGCCAGTAACTTGTGTTGCAGTGCCAGGGTTGTTATTCCATAATACAGGTTTATTCGAAATGATTGTCGGAGTTTTAACAACTTGTCATACACAATACACTTGAGATAAGAGTACATGTTTATTTTATTTAATAGAACAACACTCCAGTTTTTTGTTCCATGCCTTACAGGTGCTCTATATGTGAACCCTTTGTGATTCTACAAACATCAGCACGATAATCGAGTTCGTTCCTAACTGTTTGTAGCATGTCAGCGGTGATGGTTTCAATGGCGGTTCTTATTCGTACCTTCAGTTCAGCAGATGCAGAGAACCTGTAAGGTAGTTAACAAAATTTGGAGCATTGTTCTATTAAAAAAAACATATACTCCTATCTCAAGTGTATTGTGTATGACAAGTTGTTAAAACACGGACAGTCATTTCGAATAGCCCTGTATTTTGTCCTGTACTTACTGTGCGTGTTATAGAATGTTTATTTATACATTCCAATTAAGGTAGTATTTGAAACACTGAATCCTCTGAAGCATGAAGTTATGTAGCTACTTTGTAGAAACTCTATTCTTACCGCACCAGGTAACTCTTGGAAACAGAGCGCTTTCCTGGGAAGCCAATGTTTTATTTAATCAGGGGTCCACCGAGATCTCTCCTTTCTTGGAGTTTTGCAATCAAAACCACAGAATATTTTTTTTTGTATTTCAAGGATCAGTGGGTTAAAAAAACTAAAAAAAATTTATATGTTTTGAGAGAAATGTATTAAACGTATAAATAATTTTTGGTTAAATGCAAAGATTGTTTGTAATGTTCAAGCAGACGAAATATGTAGTAAATACGGAGCTTCAAAGGGTTAATTAATTTTTTAACTTCTGTAGCTTGTTTGTTTTGTAATGCTTTCTACAACAGCAGAAGCCTCTTTATGCTGCACCCAGGTTTCATCATGTATCCGACTGACTTCCACTGCATATTTTACATTAGCCTCTTCATTTGCGTCGTGAGAAATATAATGAGTCTTCAAGATGCCTAAAACATAGAGAATTCCTTGACTTCGACTTTTCGAGGAGAACTGTGCTTCATTTACATTCGTTTCAAGAACTCGTTCCAATTTTAAAGAAATTTGTTGCAAGCTGTATGAATGTACTTCTCATACCATTCCTGCAGTCTAAGAAAAATTGTTACAAATTTCTTTAAAAAAGTATTTATGGTTTTTGAAAGTTTTTGTCTTATATATATATATATATTCATAATTTTATTTAGTTTGGGTTTTATACATTTAAGAGATGATTTTATATTCGAAGTCCCTTAATTCATGACGAATCCTCTGACTCCGTAAACCAATAATGGAGTAAAACTGCGTCACTAAAATTCTAGAGCGTCAGGCCTAAGTAGCACGCATTTTTACTTTTTTGTTTGTGAGATCATTGCCAAAATATTACAAACTTAGGGAAGGACATCGTTTGGGAAGATATAATTAAAATCTATCTTACAAAATGTTTTTTTGTTACCGTGACTTGATCAGTGTGATTCAGAGTAGACTTTTTATTTGGCTCTAGTGAAATGATTCCTTAAAAGGTAACGAATTTCTTGGCTGGTTGGACGATTTTCGTGTACTGAAAAATTATGGTGGAGTTATGTGATACGGGTTTTTTTTAAATTATGACGTAGTAAAAAGAAATACTTGTAAATGCGAGCTGGGAGTATTGACTCGGCGCTTACGCCGGTGTTTTGCAGCGTGATATTGAAGGCCCTGTACATACACGCGTAAAAATGTACAGTTTTTAACGTGAAGCATTGTATATATATATATATATATATAATTTATGAGTACAGGTGTAGACAAATGCAGAAATAAGTAAGATAAATAATAATCGAATAGATGGATAAGGTAAAAAAGGTAAAGTGCACCCTTTTACAGGCACTGAGGCTCTGTACAGGACGTACGGCCCATAGGGGGAGTAGAGGTATAGCTCTAACCTTTCTTGACCACAGAACTAGAAGGGGGTGAGAGGTCAGGCTCACGCCCCGGCCGCTCGTTACCCCCAGGAAAGACCCGGTATCCATTGTACAGGAGGCTGGGTGGGCCCCAGGGTCGGTCTGGACAGGTGCGGAAAATCTCGCCCCCACCGGGATTCGATACCCGGATGGTCCAGCCCGTAGCCAGTCGCTATACCGACTACGCTACCCGGCACCAATAAATCGATAGGTAAATATGAAATAAATAAATAGATAAATAAATTAGTTGACTAGTTAAATGGACGCACAATTAATCAGTTAGAAAACAGACCTATTTAAAATAATTACATAAAAGACACTTTACTGCTTTTACTCATATTTGTAGGTTTGCTGATCAGAGAGGGTGAAATTGAGAATTTGCTGTTCATGTCAGGTTGTACAGAAGAAGTGAACTACCGTAAAGCGCAATAATTCACATAAACCGATAATGAAATATAAACAGTTCTACGGTTGCTACCAGTCACACAGCTGTGTGCAGTGCTTGGGGTTGAAGGAGATTCAGAGGTTTTTTAATTTGGAAACTTAAACGCCAGATACACCAAATAGCACCTTCTTTCTGGTGTGTTGCCCTTTAATATAATCGACCAAACTACTTAAAGACAAATTGTTTTCATGCTCTCAATCAAATACTGACCTTGAGAATGTAAAGAATAATGTGTATGATTTGGACTTCCGGCGGTGGAGAGTGTAATGAATTGAGTTTACTCGCATGGAACTCCGTTCAGTCTGGTAAATGATTACTAAGTTCGGCAGAAATCTGCATCTTATACAATAAAGATGATGGTAGCATTTTTTCCTTTGACGTTAGTACACACATTTTCATTTATACAATGTCAAATCCCGTCAGAAGGCAGCCTTAAGCACTATTAATGACCGAGAACAAAAACAAGCCTATCGTGATTAGGGATAGAAAATGCAAAAGGGTTCAATAATTTGGTGGAAGAGTGGTGTAAGTATTTAACTAAAGTGGTACTGGAAATAAACTTCGCATTTCAGCATTTATCCTTGGCGTTTTTAGTCTGGGAAATAAAAGAATTATATTTTTTTGGTTTTTGCTACTCTTACGGATTTCTCAGATGAATTAAACAAGGCTAGTAAAGGTAAAGGTAAAGTGATCCCGTTACAGGCCCGGTGTGGCCCAGAGGGTGGGTAGAGGTATAGCTCTACTCTTCCATGACCGCGGGACTAGAAGGGGGTGAGTGGTTAGCAGCACGCCCCGTCCGCACTTTACCCCCGGGAAAGATGCGGCACCCATTTTACAGGAGGCTGGGTGAGCCCCAGGGCCGGTCTGGACGGGCGAAAAATCTCGTCCCCACCTGGATTCGGTCCCGGACTGTCCAGCCTGTAGTCAGTCGCTATACTGACTGAGGTACCCGGCCCACAAACAAGGCTAGTACAATAATTTAAATACGTCACAACGGCTGCCTTCAACACAACGCGAAACTACACACTTGTAACTAGAGTCAGTAACATTAAATCATTGACAGAGTACACAAATAAATATGTACTTTCATTTTTTACGTGAGCACTTGCAACACGTTGTGTTCCGAAGACCGGTATCAGCGTAATATCACTTGTAATCACTTTCAGAGTAATTAGGCTGCCGGATTTAACGTTACTAAATTACCATAACGACCTTCATATATACAACAGTACTAATATTAATATTAATTGCAATTACATAGCAGCTGCTGATTTTAAAATATATACCGCCAAATGCCGATAATATTTAGATACAAGACAAACACGTATGTTCTAATGGAATAATATAGTGAATACTTTCAACGTTATGACAAGAGATGATTGTATCAGCTATGTTCTGGAATTAGATAATATGTTAGGGTGAAGATCGCCAATTTAATTAAGACTAATACTAGTCCTAATTATATGGACCCTCGTACCAAGCACTATAGAGATGAAGAACAAAATACAATACCATGTCTATTATTTCAACATTTGTTTCTTTACATACTACCGTGATAATATAAATTATTTTGCGTACAGTATTGAAAGCTTGATATATTGTATTTGAGTATTACAAAACGAAGTGATATTTTGTCAGGAGTATTTACCAGTACCACTGACAACCTTACGATTGGGAAAAATCTTATATATAACAACAAATAAAAAATAAGCGAAATATCATGTTTACCGAAAACAAATCCGTTAAACTTCCAACGTTCTTGTAACATAGTTCAGAAATACCTAAGTAAGAAATTTTATCGGAAAATTTCTATGTTACTTTACCGACCCAAGCCGATGTATCGTGCAATTAAATCATAAATCTGTTAAGAAGACAAGGCTGAAGCAATTCAAACCTCGATGTTTTTTGACAGAACCCATTTCGACGCTTCGTTAAGAAGGGAAGATATTCTGTATTGGGCTACGTAATTAGTTTTGTTGTAATGCCAATCGCATATAACACTGCCAACAGAGATCGAAAGCTGAAGCAGAAGGAATCGTAACGTCGTCCATTGAATGCCTACAACGTAAGATAACATTGAATGAAGTGACATGGGCAGATTTCTTCTTCCATAACTTTTATTTATTTATTTATCTTTCTTGTAGTTCATTTATTGACGCTACAGGTAAGTATACATAGCATCGTGTACTGCATTACAGCGAAGAAAATATTAGAAGGGATATGATGGCAATTAGTCTTGAACTAAAAGAGGGTATTTTAAAGTTGTTAATCCCGTGTATTTTTTACATCGATGTGTTCAGTTTATTGCACCAGCCAAATGCACAAAACTAATTGTCTATAAATATTGAAGGCGCATCTCTGATACATTTCGGTACAAGTGTACCGTCTGCAGGGAGAACAAAATGCCGGCTTTAAAACAAACTTGTATCGAAACATGTCAGAGATAATCCTTTCATATTTACATATAATTAATATCGTGCATTTGATTGGTGAAATAAATTGTCTATATTAACTGATGGTACTTTTTCGGTAAATTTCTGGATAGACGGTGAAAAGTAACTAAAAAGTCTATCTGGGTGATCAATATGCCGGTCAAGATTTTTATCTTACACACACACTACCTAGACAACAGAGACAATGCTAATTTAGTCAGTTTTATCCCAAGTAAAATTGGCTTTTATTCCACATTGTGTTTAGTCTGAAGAAGAAAAGTTTTAGAATGTGTAATAGATTTGAATATTCTACGGTGATTAATATGAATATTGATATATTATAGGGTGATACACCGTGTAGTCTAGTATCATGGCACCTTCAGCTTGGTAGAAGCCTTCTGCCTCCATCTTGTTCATTCAAGAAACCACATTTTCTCCGAAATATTTTCAACTTTCTAGCATGATTCATGGCGTCATGTTGAAGAATACAGCAATAATCAATTGTTTTTTAATTTTTCTGTCTTACTTTATATATTAAAGAATGGCGTAAAGAAAGGAATATTACATTTTCACACAATTAGCAGGATCTATTCTGCATGCTGGTCCGCCCACCCATACTTGTGAGATGAGTGAGTGGGAAGAATATATGAATTTTTCATAAATGATTACCTCTCCAAAAGCAACATTCGTTTACCAGTGGTTATGCAAACCTCCATCCTGCCTCATCTAGGCTTTTCTTCATAACTTTCCTTGCATCTCTCCTTTTTCTCATTTTCTAACCCCTTCCCCCTAATAGCCTCGAAAACCATTCCCTCTAACTTCACTTTCATCTTTCTCCTCTCAATCCATCGCCAATCTTCATTCCAAAAATTTAACTTTCTGACTTCTCTGCATTCAGTGGCTATCCTCAAACCTCGAGGCAATTCTATGTTTTTGATATTGGATTTCAGAGAAGCCAAAAACTGCGGATGCTGCATTCTCACGAAATTGTATTAAAACAGGCTACCATAGAAGTGTTCTCCTCAATGTAAATTTCTATTAGGGTGTACGAGCTTTTCCTATTATACACCGGTACCTTGTTCATCCCGCAAGGGATGCTATAGAAGTAGAGACACAATTTTAGTGACTGCAAGCGACGGCAAATGACTCGAAACGCTGGTGTCCTAAAAGAGACAGAAGACAGGCCAGCTCCTTCTTTTGCACTTGGTTAACCCAGTAAAGCTTTTCATTGAACAAAACGCTCTTTCCTTTCCTTGTCTCATCCTTCCCATTTCTTTTCCGCTTTCTGTTTTCTCTTTCAGATAATTATCATCCTTGTCATGGCTCCTAGTCTCTGTAACTTTCATTAAAATTGGAACACGAGAAATACATTAAGGAAGTGACGTATTTTTAGTGGTGTAATGCCCATTGATTATTTGCATCTGACTTGATTTAAAGAGAAAGCGCTCGCAGATCTTATTATCTTTCAGTCTGTGAATATAATCTGCATTTACAATATTCGAATCGAGCAAAGAAACAAAGATTATAAGACGAAAATGAAATCAAGAAGAATGACTTGGTGAAAAACTTAGGACGCGTGGAATTAATAAGAAATTTATCCAAACTGTAATCAGAAAAGTGGAGGATAGATGACACTTTTGATAATTAAAAGTAGTACATTATATTTTATGTTGTCTGCATCATGTATTTTATGTTGTTTTGCACGGTGTATTTTATATTGTTTGAAACGTGTATTTTATGTTGTTTGTACCGTGCAACAACTACTTTATATTGATAAATGTAGAAAGATAATGTACCATGCCTGTATGTAAAACCGTCTTCCTGAAGATGAACTCTCAGCTTCGAAACGTAGAATAAAACATGAATTAAAACATTACTTGAGAAAATGTGCTGTTTTCGTTTATATTGTATAACTACAATATTATTATTAATAGTGAAAATATAGTTATTTTCGTTGTTACGCCATTCATGTTGTTGAGTTACTCAATTATTATACCAACTACGGCACATATATAAAATTTAAAAAAATTTAAACATTAAAACATTAAAAACGCTCCGACATGTTTCGATCCTAGGACCATCATCAGGGAGCCGAATCGTCCTTGCTAAAGTTACACTATAAAAAGTCACATTAATTTCGCTGTAGAAGTTGGGTATGTGGCAGCATGCCTTGTTGTGTAATGTTATGTTGCGAAGAGTGACCTGCTATGGATGTGCATTCTGTGCTTCGTTGCGTGATACTGCAGTATCACGCAACGAAGCACAGAATGCACATCCGTAACAGGTCACTCTTCACAACATAACATTACACCTCACGGCATGCTACCACAATACCCAACTGGTACAGCAAAATTAATGTGACTTTTTATAGTGTAACTTTAGCAAGGACGATACGGCTCCCTGATAATGGTCCTAGGACCGAAATATGTCGGAACCTTTTTAATGTTTTAATGTGTAAATTTTATATATGTGAAGTAGTTGGTATAATAATTAAGTGAAAATATAGGTTTCATACCCTTCTGATTCGTCATAAGATATTCTGTTCTTAAGCTAGTTTATGTTAAGTTTCTATATAACAGAATACGTTTCTTGCCAATGGAATATAATGGAATATTCTGTTAGGCAGTCAAATGTTAAAACAAGTCAAAGTGTAAGATTTCTAGCATGTGAAGTCATATCGGTTTGTAAATGGCTCACAATCCCCTCTCAACTGCATGGGCTCTGAAGACGTGGGCAGGAATTTTCTTCGAGATTTAGGTTAAAATTATAAATTGGCAAGAAGAGACTTATCTTCAGAAACTTAGATATTAGAATCTAAAATCTCTCTAGAAAACCAACATTTTTATATACTCATTTTTTAAAATAATTTCCGTATTTCCTTTTCTCTGCCTCACACTGGCCTTCATTTTACATTTAAATTTATTTTATTATTAGTATTTTGCAGACATTAGCCATCCATTCTTAATTTCGGTGCACATATAGATACTTATATATTTTATTTATGTGCTCATTTATTTATTTATTTATTAAGAGACGAGTGTCTATTAAACGTTAATGGACTTATCTTCTTATAAACATTAACCACAAAGAGGGAAGCAGAACATATAACCATAACGGATGGCAAGTTGATCAGAAAATAAATTTAAGCGTCACACAAAAATATGAATAAGTTTCACTTACTGTGGTCACAAATGAAATCTTCTCCGAGCAATTATAATCTGTTTCCAACAATGGTCTAAATCTTGGTGTCCACAAATTTAAGAATGATTGCGATTTGTGAACTGTTGTTACATGACAGATGATAAGAGAAAATACAGACTGATATCAGCAGGGAATAGAAAAGTTCGCTTCAGGATACGATAAATGCATGTCGAGAACTGTGTGGAAAAATACCGGAATATCTCCGTGAATTCCATGGAGCAGGTCCCCTCTTTATAAGGTTGAGAGTTCCTCAGCTATTCAAGAAATTCCCGGCATTTATGGAACCTGAGTTCATCATCGCGTCCACAAGAGTCCGACGCCTTTCTCTGTCCTGGACCACGTAAGTTCAATTCACAAAGACCCAATCCACTTCTTAAAGATTTATTTTAAGACTTTTCCCTTCTACCCCTAGGCCTTCAAATCGGTCTCTTTCTTTCAACATTCCTCACCAGAACACTGCATATACCCCTCATTTCAACATACGTGCCACAGTCCATCTTATTTTTTTTAATTATTTGGAACAAAATAATAATATGATCGCAATGAGATTAATAATTACGTTCTTATTAGAACCGAAAATTAAGGAAAACATGTTTGCATTATAAGCGTAATTTCTGACGGACCCTCGTGTACATATTAGTGTATACATCGTGATCGAAATGTTAACCAACTCAGATTTTAAAAAAAAATGTTATAAATTATAAAATAATCAAATATGTTTAAGATTTTTATTACACAATTTCAATTACACTTACATTCCTACAGTAAGTGCTGTAAATGTCCACAGTGCTCAGCAGTGCAGGTATCCGCTCTTTTCCTTAAGTTACTGGCAAACGTATGTAGAGTTTATGAAGTAACGTTCAGGGTATAGTCTTGGGTCTTTTGTCTTTGATTGTCAAGTGAATGTGGGCTGTTTTTATGCACATTTTCCTTCACATAACTCAAAAAAAGGTCTGGACGTGAGAGATCAGGAAATCGTGGAGGCCTGTGAAGAAAAAAACATTCGGTAGAGGTACTGCTTTAAATCCACTGCTGAGATGGCGTTAGGTCACGTGTCCTGTGCTTGCTCTTACTCAGATTCTGCACAGTCATTCCAACATATGCATTAATCAATTCAATTTCATCGCAATCATTCCTAGGTAGTACTATTATTAGTTGCTATTGGATCACTCTCTATTATAATATTATTTTGCAGCTGTATCAACTGCTGAAGTTATTTAGAGTCGCAACAAGTGTCCCAGACTGACTGTAAATTATAGAATGGGCAGGATATGTTACGGTATATTCCCTACTTGAAAGTTCAAATAATTTCAGAGCAAAAGGACATATAGCAATCTTCTAATAGTAATCCGAGCAAATTACACCCAACAGTTAAACAAACTACTAAGTTCCTTGTTCAGCCCGTTGGTTGTGTTTCATGGTATTGATTTGGAAGGGAAGAACTGAGTGAGTTGTAGAAATAAACATGAATTTTGGAATACTGGGGTGCTATATGACAAGTGTAGGTGCACAATTTTCAACACACAATGTCATAATCTCAAATGTTTACAATATTCGTGCTGAAATATTCTGTGAGATATTCATTTTCCTGGCGCGAATTCCACATACACTTTCAATTCCAACCTCAAAATTCTTCGTTTTCTGAATATATAATTTCGTGTCATTTTGTAGCTATATTTCTTGGAGCTGCTGGTATCTAATTCACTACAGTAGACGTCGTCATATCCCAGTATATTGCAATATTTGTACTCACCACTGTGAGAAACTCAAAGATTTAAAAATTCCACGGTAACTACAAGCACCACGCACTGTGACGTTAAGAAACTTGGTTTTTTCACACAGTGTATTTGTGTGCTCCGGTTCTCACCATAAATACAAATTATTTTCCGCAACAAAATTAAATGGGTGGCTTTACTGATGAAGCTTAATTTTGTTTTCTCTAACATAATGCCTGAATTATTGTATGTAATTTAAATTATTACCAGTCTTCCCGAGAGATTCACTTAATTCATCCTTAGACGGTATTCGTCCGTAGAAATAGCAGGAAGTAGAAGGTCAGAGATCAAGAAGTTTTACGCAAATGATAAACAAAAAGGAATTTGTAGGAAAGTGGTTAGGATTCCTAACACTATTAACCTTTTGGCGCCGGAATAATTTTTTTAATTTTAGCACACTCTGTATATAAAATGTGAATAATACAGCAACCAAATACGTTAGAATTATGAAACAAACTGCATTTTGAAGAGACAAAAAGGAGAGTATATTCCATGTTTAAAATATTCAGTACCTGTATTTGTTGAATAAATATATAAAATGCAACTTTAGAGGCTAGCGATGCGGTAAGACCACTATAGTTGACACTAGGCGTCAAAAGGTTAACCTACAAGGAAGCAACATTAGAGTAATTTCTAAGGCATTTCGACCCGGGAGTGTGGTGATACTGATTTGTTTATTTGGTGTATATATATGTATATATTAATTAAAAAGTTTGCTTAAGCGAAATTTTGATAGAAAATTTTCCAGTTATTTTTACATGACCCACAATTTATTACATAAATTAACACTTGTATGTCCTTTTACATTTATCTATAAATCGGTTTTCATTTTGTTTTTTGATTTTAATTTGTACTGTATAGGCTAAAGGGAAGTGAATTTTTACCCGGAATAGGCTACGTTACCAGTACCAAAAATAAAAAATTTTGTATAAATTTCATACAGTAAATGTAAACTGTGCACTCAAAGAAACCGCGTTGAGGGAACAAAACTGCAGATACGATTGTTATAATTCTCAAAGCAAACCGGCGTGAGTGTTTAGTTTCACACTCCGGCCGCTTTCATCCAGGGAATATCACGCCCTCCCACTGAATAAACGACTATGTTACTTCCAGAACAATTTCGGACTCTTTGGAGAAAACAAATGTCCCTTGGCGGTACCGAAAACTGAAGTACGATTATTTGAATAAAGGTTTACCAACTAGATGACACTTGCTTTATTATATATTGCTCAACATGTTTCAGACGTTAATACGTCCATCTTCAGGAGCTAGCGAGTACTTGTTGTGTTGTGTAGGCTGACTTGAGGCGTG
>Ga0131853_10016118_pt1 | contig 13653 bp, 6 predicted proteins | sample TergutLab28metaG_FD_92764 | JGI IMG/M metagenome (GOLD analysis project Ga0131853, IMG submission 92764) | Labiotermes labralis P1 segment gut microbial communities from Petit-Saut dam, French Guiana - Lab288 P1 (version 2) (version 2) | ecosystem: Host-associated > Arthropoda: Insects >... | reverse complement strand
TCGTGGGTCAACACTCTTGGCACAAACTTCGCTGCAGTCCGATGCATGTTCAGCTGTTCTGTGAGAATTCGCTGACAAGATCCATAACCAATTCCAACCTCTGCACAGAGATCGTGTATGGTACGACGACAATCCTGGTTGACAGCCGCCCGTGCCTGTCCCACTTTTGAGGAGTTGTTGTCGTGCTTGGCCGACCTGGTCGATCATCATTAGCAGTCGAAGTTCTGCCATTGTTATAACGTCCAAACCACTCAAAAGTTCGGCTACGGCTCATGCACGAATCACCAAAAGCCTGTTTCAGCATTTCAAATGTTTCACTTCCCGTTTTACCCAATCTCACACAGAACTTGATGAACACCCTTTGTTCGTCAACTTCCGCCATACAGCCGATATCAGAAAATCGCAGACGGCTGATGCAATACACACATAAAGACACGTGCAACAATCAAACGCTTTCACATCCAACCACGCCACTCGGCACACTCATTCACAAGACACCACCGCAACACACCCTAGCGAGAAACTCGTGAACTACATGCGACTTGCGTGTTATGAGCATTGTCCTGGGACTTTTGGATACACCTTCGTATTTACCTTCATTTAGTAGCGAGATTAAGAATGGGAAGGACTATGCCCCAACTAGCCCCATACGTTATCATGGCTTTGTGTTAAATTACAGCACAGGGACACGTCTCAACTTTACCGCAGCCATACTTACCTATAGAGTAAGCACGTTTTAACAACAGTCAAGTTGCATTTTCTGTAGATTCAACAGTTAATGTAAAGTAAATTGACACCGCACAATCTTAATAACTAGATAAACGTAACTTTTTTAGATAGGTAATGTAAAGAGACATCGTATTTTTAACAATTCTAACAACCGGATAAATATAACCTTATAGATTCAACTAATCAGCAATTTATACAATTTTATGACTAGACAGACTAAGCAAACATAAATGTAAATAGACATAGAACTTTTCGCAAATTCTAATAAGTTTAATAACTGGATAAATATAACCTCAACATGACATAACATGTTTATAGTAAGTAATATACAGTAATCACACCCAAAAAATTCACACATAAATTTTACTACTATTTGCTCATATTTATAGAACTGTATTTTAGTAATTTTAGACCACTCACTTGTTTCAGTGTGATGATACCAGAGGCTGTGTAATGCAATTTTGATCTCCTGATGATGTGCTCGAAACATGCAGAGGCACGAAATAAACTTGTTGTAAAACAAAAATGGTGTGCATCAAATTGGTTAATTACTGAGATAAATGTAATCTTGCTGTTACGTTTACAAACCACCCACTTCCGGACAAACGTTTGTCTTCTTGTGAGGAACTTACTCTTTAAGGTTGCCCACGCATGTGTTACTTCAGGCTTTCACCGCTGCAAAAATTATACCTTCGTTCTTCCGGGGTGTTACGCAGCGTAGATTGATAGTTACCGACGTTTCGGGACAACCTATCGGTTCCATCTTCGAGAACTGCTTTACCCTTGAAGACGGGACCCGACAGGTGGTCCCGAAATGTCGGTCAATAACGAACGATTTACGATGTGTAACATCCCAGAAGAGCGAAGACCTTACCCAAGCATTAAAGATATTTAATTTACACAAGACCAACTTTACGTCAATGATCATGACTCGCGTAATAAGTTGCCTGACTTGTTGATCGCTCTGTATTTACTCAGTCACTCCAGTTCAGACCAACTAACACTGGACCATCGCAACATGCAGGCATCTCCGTATTCAGTAACACAATGCAACGCAGCATAGGGAGTCGGAAATATGTGTTTAAGTCTCGAGCGATTTCGAGCCCAGGACCTCAATGTTTATGCAGGGCGTTTAAAAATTTTTCTCCAGACATAATCAACTGATGTCCAGGAACCATTCCACAAGGTAAGCAGGCTAAGTCATAGCTGTAATGGATTACAGGCGTACAAGGTAATTGAATAGGCTAACATAGTCTCTAAAATTATACAGCTAAAGAGGGAATGACGTCACGCTTCGCACATAACTCAGTCTCTCGAAGACAAGCCGCCGAGAGCTAAAGGGGTGGAGAAAAACAAACAATGGTGGGTCCCCGGATAACGGTTATTAACATCATTTGCCCGCGACCGCTCGCCCTATGCAATTACAGCCAATGGTTCAACCTGAGCCATAAGTTATGGTGTACGACAGCACGGGGCTATCTATCGGGTTGGAGATGCAGACAGGTGAACCAAACTGAGACCCTGCCTCATCCGGCGGTACGCGCACTTGCAACACACCAGGCTGCAACGCGTGCATGCAGACCACAACAGACTACTGTCGCCAGAACACCAGCAACTGGTACGACCCGCACTCACAACGCTAGCAACTGCTGCATGGTGCTACTGCATGCATCGGGGAGTTGGGTCTAAACTCCTGAACAATCTAAACGGCTATGAAGAACAAATTTCTGGGAGGGGGTGTATATAAAACAGAGCGACGAACGAATGCAAGTAGATGAAAGCAAAAAATTACACATTAATTCAGGTAATGAAGACAGTTCTGTCAACAGATCATGGACAACACCTACAGAAATTAAATCATATCTACTGGAAGGATTGCTTGATACAAAAAGACTGATTTTCAAAGTCAACAGGAAACGTCTGACACTGTATAAGAATTCGTGTGGAGAAAGTGAGAAAAATAAAACTAACCCTGGGCAAGGATGGCCAGTACAAGAGGCAGGATCCGAACGGGGCAACGTTACTGCACGAGATCAGTAAAGCTAGCTACACACGCGGACAGATGCAGTGCAGTTACCGTATTGTAGAAATACAATCACAAACACTCCAGCCGCTGCCATGTTTGTACCCCTTCACATAACACAATTTGTTACATAGAATGTTTGGGCACACGGTATTGTAAACACCGACCAAATGCAGAACACGTCACTGCAACTTCATACATGCCATATCACACTAATGTAGAGCACCAACACACCCACATATTTCTGTTGACTCTGCGACCGTCACCAGGCCGCTCTACAAGAATACTGATAAAAAATATACAAACTGTCAAATTATTTAAGTAAAACCACTTGAAGGTGCGGCGATTATCCCAAACGCTCCCTATAGTTGTAAAGTGCCCATGTACTGTAAAAAACATGTAAAATTGCAAATGTAAGAAACAAAATAACTGGGCGTGTTTATGCTGATTGTTAGTTGCACGTACATGATACACACCCTGTCAAATGAATGTCAATATGTGCCACAGGGGAGGTCAACGCAAGTTTACATTTAAAGTGTTTCGACTTCTTGTGAGTTATCAACATCATGCAGAACAAAACGTCAACAGGAAACGTGTAAAGCACGAAGTAAAACCAAGGTCTAAAAATGTACACCAGCGAACTGCAGTGAAACCGGTCGTCTGGAGCAGCATGCAGTAGCAGAGACTGCAGAATGCACAGTTATCCCGCAGAAAGTCGATATGTGATCGTAAAGTAGGAAGCAGCACTGCACGTGTGTGATACGGAACTAAGCAGGGTACGAGTCATGGCAGCCAGCGCAATGTAAGTGCATGCACAGAAGTGCAGTTCGAGGAACTGGCATTGTAAAATATGTAAACGTTCGTCACGTATCCCACACACGTGACGAACGGTGCAAAAATTGTTCCCACCGCTTCTGCCCTGATGAAATAAAGTGAAATCCGCGTGCACAACGTGAAATGGCTGTGCATATGCGCACAACACACCACTTTCATCACACTGCGCAGCCTGAAGTTGTGGTAACGCACCTGGCAGTTACGGGGTACTATTCTTGACCAAAACCACCCACCCTCAGTCTTCTCATCCCTCTGTACGTCAAACAGTCTGCATACAGCCTTGCTCGGGCACAGGGAATGATTGCTACGTTTGTTCACCCCTAGTCCCATCCCACGAGCCCTGTCCAGCTCTCAGACTAAGCAAGCTGATAGTCCTATAATTGGTACTGATGCTTTCCGTTTATGTATTCCATATAATAGATTTTTATTACGTCCGCCCAGTTAATGAGTTGCATGAGCCAAAAACTACGGATTATGAATTACTCGCCTTTACCTTTCATCGCAAGGCGAGATAAACACGACAACATTAGGTGGGATGCTGTTGTCACAAAGCACCAAGTTCAATAAAACAAAGCCACAGATAAGGTTCGTATACAGTTTGGTGCTGCCTTAACCATCAAAAGCTCCTATTTCGAATCTGTGAAGCCATTTACCACGCATTACCCTCCAGTGTCGACGAACATTTTTAGCGACGCCAACACCTTATACGAACGGCGTCGCGATTAGCGGCACGCGACGCAGACGCCTCCATTCTCGATCCTTTGCTATAGTGGTCTCCCAAAAGAATTAAGTCCGTGGAGCAGCGTCCTCCCTAACATGCTGAGATTCGCTCAGCTAGTCAAATTCCCCGTCTTGTATGTGTCCCGAAGGTTCATTACCGTGTTCACAAAAGCCTGAGACACGTGATGGTAAGACACACATTAAAACCTCACCACTGCAACGAGGACGTAGTGTTCGGGAAAATAAAACTTCTGTACAGATAGGATGAACTGTCTTCAGTAAATTCAGAGCAGTAGAGGATAAATTTGTACACGAAACTGTAGAGAAGGCGGCTAGATCGGTTGACTTGGTCGGTTTTATTCCTTTGAAGCCAGTGACACAGAGCCTAGGGTCAGAGGGGAAACGCAGTGAGGAAAGACGGGGTGTCTGATTGTGGCTAATGAACAACTCAGTGGTGATGACAGGTCAGTACCATTCACTGGAGTAGTATGACAATCAGGCAAAGCCAGAAATATTCGGAGGAACATCGGCCTGTGTCACGCTCTCCCTCACCAATGTCAAAAGTTAGCACGGATGCCACGCTGAAGCGGTTACGAGACACAGCACCGCACTGCAAGCAAACAGCGTCAGACACTGCAAGTTGCGTGGTTCATGCAGTCACATGCTGACCTAATAATATACAGGAGCCTCTTCTTTCCTACAAGCTACGTTAGTTTGGATTTTAACTGCAAACTTTACTGAATATCTTAAGTGTATATTAGTTCTTTATTGGGAATCATAGCTAATTTATGTATTTTATGAGGACAATTGTGAAGGAGAGGCCTCTGACACAGCATACTTTTCTGTTTATGTACTTGTGTCTGCTACCTGATGACCGCAACATGTTTTAGGAACGTAAATAAATGAACGTGCGGCGTTCAAACTTTGTGTTCGTGCGGATTTCAGTCGCTACAGAAAAGTGGCTTCATACAGATCCGAAGCACACCGGCATATTCAGGCAAACGATACAAGATTTACAAGAAGAGCAAGTTTTGCTGCATGAAACAGATCCTGCCCGGTTTTCCTCACATTTCATGGCACAAGACGTCGTGATTTTGTGTCGCAGTGTCCACTGCGTGTCACCCCTCAGTAACTTTTCAAATATGTGACAAATCTTCGAGCTGAACGCCTGCGCGACACGACACCCCTTAACACCACATTCGTGATGTTTTTCTCGCGACACAAGTAACAGTGAGATGCTAACCACGCGATCTTCTCAAGCCGAACACACACTGGTGATGCTAATGTTATAGCATGGCGTAACATCCTCAAATTTTGTGCCACGTCACATTTCCGAAAAACAAGCAATATTTGTAGATTTTCTTTTTGACTAAGTAAAACAAAAAACACGGCGACCACGTAAGATCTCCATTTGCCTTTCAGTTTTATCACAATAATAATGCACTATAACAAACTAGGAACGTAGAAGTTTGAATGGATACACCGTAAACATGCTGGAAATATCACACGTAAAACATGCAGGAATAGGCCACGATGCTTATCTTTGTTATGACCTCCGACAAGCAGAACAGTAGAAATGACAGCGTACAAAGAAATCGATAACAAAATGGTATATAAACTTAACCACTAGCAATAATTGTCAACATGCCGCTCGGTAGGTTCGCGATTTACAGAACAAGAAGCGTCAGAAGTTTGTGTTGCTCTTCAACAAGGCCTACCAACCTAAAGCAGGGTTGTTAACATTCCAAACGCACGACAAAGCATGTCACTTACTTGGTATTCACGTGGAGTCAGAGCATTACAAATAATGTATATGACTATAAACCACAGGCACTGGTAACAAATACGTAAGGCAGGAAAGCAATTATAAAGGTTAATAACACTGAACAAAATAGAGATGTCGTGTTTACAGTTCGATATCAAAGGTTTCTGTGTTTTGAAGTGGAACTTACAATTTACGTACTGATTTGATATACTATCTGTACAGCACCCACTATCTTGCGAACCATTGTGTTACCGTAACCCCTTCCTTCTAGTGTAACAACCTACAGTTAAAGACGCAGGAGCAGGGCGCCTTGTCTCCTTAAGATCGGATACTCAGTCCTAACTCTGAGCACTGCAGGACACGACCCGAGATGCTGACGGATTTCTTGCATTCAGCTAACTGCGTTGAACGTCTGGCGAATGTCCGGTGGACGACTGCTGTCTCCCTCTGATACATGACTTGCTACCGGTGCCACGTGATGGCTCACTGAAGTGTTACGCCGAGTAATTAACACAATTAAACGGTCAAAAAGAAGTATCTAGTAAAACAGTTTCGGTTGTTAGTGTTGCTGGAAACACGGCGGAGTATCCAACCTCAAACTACAAAATTCACGCGGCTTCTCGTCTTTGGATAGGGCCAGTCACTTCTGACAAGCAAAAAGACATCTCTTACTTTCACTTCGACGTGCCCCTGCCTTGTGCCGCCATTATGTAGCAGACGGTAGTGCAATCTACAGCTGTAAAGCCAAGGTGCACTTACTTTTTCGCTACGGCCCTATACCAAAGACTTCGCGTGTCTGAGCCAGTCTTCCGAACATCAGAACCTGATCGACCACATGCACGTCATTTCGCAAAAATAAGGAAAATTACCGTATTGCCGGTTCACTGTGGGCCTGGATAGCTCAGTCGGTATATCGACTCGTTTCGGGCTGAACGGTCCGGGGGTCGAATCCCGGTGGGAGACGAGATTTTCCGCACCCGTCCAGACCGGCCCCAGGGCCCACCCAACCTCCTAAACAATGGGTACCGGGTCTTTACCGGGGATAAAGCGGCCGGGGCGTGGCGATGACCACCCACTCCCATCTACCACCGAGGTTAAAAAAAAGGGTAGGGCTATACCTCTTCGTTGCCTGTTATAGGGTGAACTTTACCTTTATCTTTATTACCGGTTCACTGGTGGACAGACAAGCCAGCAACGAGCTGCTCATAGAGACGGTTCAGTTACTTAAAGTCACCGCTCATATCACCCTGTCTTCACCCTCTACACAGGCTACGCTACGCATATAGCAGTACGTGCTACGTTCGTACGTTCGATGGCGGCCCATCGTCTGCCATCAATCTAGGTAAACTGATCATCGCAGCATTTCAACCTGGACACCGCGCAGAAATGTCTGGACTTCCGAGGCGCCAGACAGACGGCTCGAGAATGGACGAAGGTGGTGCTGCAGGTCGACGAACACACGGGATTAGAGGGTTGTTTGTCCGGGATTAGGTCTAGAAATTTGCCGGCCTGGGGTCGGATAAGGGAGATCAGCCGACGTCAGCCTCGCCTTATCAGGTCCGAATACTGGTTCTGGCGCTGAATTGATGGTTCTCTTGTTCGAGGTATAGAACAAATCGCGAACTCAACATTTAAATTCGGATTCTGAGAAAGCCTTCAATAAAGGTAATTAAGGTGGTTTCTGGGCACGAGACTAGTCACTGCGGTCGCCTTTGATCAGTCACTGACTAAACACCCTGTTCATATCTAACGTCACGAAACACAATCATTCACAATGTGCGCACGTTATCCTCCACTTGCAAGCATTCACAACAACATACGCACTGTAGCATAACCAAATATGCAGCCAACACCTCCTCGGTTATCCTAACAGCCTGACACCACCTCCCTCAAAAAGAACGCTATTATGGCGATATGATGTTGTCGGCAACATACAACGTACTTATATCTTCACGTCACGTACGCAACATGTATGCTCGATATTTAACAAGTCCGGATTTTTTCTACTTCCCTTTTTTTTTAACAAAGTGCCCAACATCAAACTTCACCGAAATCCGTCCCGTGGGAGCCCCGCTGGCACATGCAGCTGAGCGTACATGACCAAGCTATTAGGCGCTTTTAACGACTACGCGAAAGCGCCTAATAAAGAGATTAAGTGAACACACCACAGGAGTAGTGAATACAATTGTACCAGTGATTGGTGGCAGCTGGCAATAACGGAGACGTACTACTACCGGAGATCGGCGTGTGCTGGCCGTACCCAAGGTGAGATACTCCGGCACCCATCCTTGTATCCAAATTATGATACTGTATGCACCGGGGACCAGAGGACAAGAGTTCGAGTCCAGCCATAGCAATCCACCATCAGCAGCTGCGCTTAAGTGCAAAGAAACGAGAGCAGTGAGGGGGTGAACAGGTAGAAAGTTGTATCAGGAGCAGGGCAGTGGGAGAAAAAAGCAGAGGCGCACAAGATTCAAACCGTTCTCTGCCAGAAAATGCGTGTACTACGGATGCGATCCCCAGGAATGCGGGGAATTTTAACGTGTGCGGGAAGACGGATATCGAAGATCGGAATTAGGGGAACTTTCTGTATATCAACAATAACAAGCACGTACGGGCCGAGGTTGGCACGTAAAGGTTCCTGGACGGACGCCAGTAATATCAGTAACTAATATGTAATGGTGCATATAATGAGAATCCATCACTTTTGTAGCACCCTGTGACAATACACGACAGTACAGTATACCACAAAACGTTATACCAACACAGTAACGTATTTATATTTTCAGTAGTGTACTCTGTTGGTGTCGAATCCATCATTTGAGGACGGGAGTAGAATCATTTCCCGCAACGTTCTGAACGTTAAATTAAACAATTTTAATTGCATAATCTCTGGATGTTATTTTAACATATAAACATGATACACAGTTATAATTTTAAAAAAAGATACAAAATTCCGCAAGATCTCACTAACAGAATAATTGCAAGCTACAATGTACTTATGGTTTTGAACTGCTGTAACAAGAAGTGCCTGATGTTGATTCGTGCGAACTGTAACAGGCAGCTGTGTGTGTGTGTGTGTGTGTGTGTGTGTGTGTGTCACGTGACGTTACCGTGTTGCGTTGGGAGGGGGGGGGCTGAACTGCGGCTGTTTGCGACAGCAAATTAAACGCCCACCAGACAGTGAAATAAACGGTTTCGACAAGGTAGGTTTATTTAATGACTATGTGCAAATGATCCATGTTAGCCTTCTCTGTATCCAGCGGTAGGCCATGTTAGCCTGCTCTGTATCCAGCGGTAGGCCCGTGATGGCTTACACTTGCAAGTATTTTTCCAGCACTGGCCCGTACGGTCTGCACGTCAGCACATTTCGAATGCAGAGTGGAAATGGAACGTGGAATGTCACAGAACAGCACTGTGGTCAGTAGCGTAATGTATAGACAAGCACCGGCACATCTTGCGACGTCGCGTAGCAACATCCAACGGACTAATGAACGAACGAACGAACGAACCAACCAACCAACCGGTCTGCGCACACATGAGCTCGCTTCACATTACGGCCAACAGGTGCGTGGCTGCCCTCCTCTATCTTATTGTGATCACCAGCAATCTTCAACAACGAGATAATCTGTAATTACAGGTTATGAGCTAGTTGCTTGGGGTTACTGACTGCTCGCTCAACGAAAACTAACTTTAACTTAAAAAAAAAAAAAAGAAAGGGAAAGAAACGCCGGTTAATATAATACTAAGTTACTAAAACGCGACTTGCGTGCGTGCCTGTTAGCCTGTCCGTCACTCAATCACAAGCATGATGAGTCAGTACCAGCCCACATACGTGCCTCTGCTCTGTTTCCTTACGTCTCCACATTTCGGTAGCAGCGCGCTCTTCGGACAAAGCCTTCAGCTCGCACTGCACTTCATATTACTACAGCTTAGTTACATGTTTCCTACTATCCTACATTCCCTGTTCTCTTTACTTCTTACGTACTTCCGTTTTCTTTCGTTCTAGCTTTCTTACTCTAATTATGTATTATATATTCTCCGTTCTCTTTCCATATTCCCGCATTTATCTTCGTTCCCTCTGTGCCACTGTTTCTCCTTTCTGCACCTCTTTCTCTCTAAGCCAATTGATTTCTTCCCCAGACCTACGTTTAATAAACCAGAATGAACCGGAAATTAACATCAAAACAAACATGCCTGCAAGACGAGCGTCAAACTAACGACCTGGTCAATTAATTGCTCCATCAACAGGCACAATATTCAGACATAATTAGTCAATATTTTACGTGTTTTCAGGTCCTCCCCTATTTAATTTTGCCTGTTCCTTGTGATTCGCTTAATTGCTTGTGGATTCCATCTTCTTATACAAGGAGACTACGGACAATAAATAAATAAATAATGACTGCCTAAAGGGTATATAAATATAAATACATAAGAACTTCGGTCAGAACCGGAAGTGACGTGTTCATGCATATGGATGTAGGCACTGGAGCGATATTCGATGGATGAAGTTAATTAAAAATCGAATAACGCGCAGTTGTGCAACACAAACCCAAAGAACGAAATATTTATGTGCACAACGCGCCCACCATTACACACAACAGTCTACTCGAATTCACGAGGTCCTGAGATCGAAACCCACCGCAAGCAGCAGAGCGAATCCTGACACAAACCACAATTCTCAAACATATTTCCAGTAGTCTCCAAACCGCGTACTATCAGAACACTCATTATGCACACCGTGTGGCGGTAATTATCAGATATTAGGGCTGATTCAGATATCCGACTACGTCACGATTATCGTGGACGTATTTAGCAAGCCAGGACAGGATCCTTCTAGATCCTTACCCACTCATGGCTCACAATCACGCATGCATCTTACTCGATATCACGTACGTCCTGTACACAAGCTATCACAAGGTCGTTTAACTACCGGATACTAAAGACAGCCATATGAACACCCTACAGCCAACACTGGGTAGACGGGTGAATGAAGGAAGAACTGCTTGGTTGCTTGAAAATTTGGCATAAATTTGTTTACGGTTGTTAATCGTCAAAAGTAGCACAATGGCACGTAATAATGACAGTAAAAAGGAATTATCTCATCAGCACTGCTAGCAGATCTCAAATCAGCCACGACAGGGCACGTCACGCCTGCAAGTGACAAGCGTGATAGTGTAAGAGAGACAGCCAAAGCGGAAGACAGTAATAAACCCAGAATATCGCAAGGGGAAGGCTGGGAAAAAGTTTCCACAACCAAGTTAATGTGCGGCTTCTTCTGTTGAGGCCATAAAACTTCCTCCCCACTTCGTCGCCTTTTCCACAGACATTCGGCAGGTCTGCAATTTCAGAGGGTGACACTTAACGGTACGTTACAGCCACCCCACTAACTGAATACAGTATAATTTGTTCATTAAGTTCACAAGGGGGGGGGGGGTCACAAAATGCAGAGACTTTTTTCCTTTACTTTTCTGAATGAAACCAAACAGCACAGAACATAGCAAAGATGGCGGCACGCACTGTAAACAGCGCTACTCCCTCACACGCAAGTTAGCCTACGAGCATAACTAGACGAAAAAACACACAAATAATACGAACATCACTACACTGCAACAAAACCCAATGCGCAGACCGCTACATTCAAAAATGACACTGCGCAAAGATACACTCAAAAGGCATTTATGCGCACACCGCTGCATTACAAAATGACACACTGCGCACAGCAATACACTCGAGAGATGTCACTCACGCAATGCGGTCGCGTCGTTTCTTTTAAAATATATCGTATATCGCATGGTCTTCCTCTACTGCCTACCCTCTCCGTTTATCCACTGTTTATTTAAAATCTGTGTCCAACGTCAGGTGCTTTGCTTGTTAAATATATGGTAATTTCTTCGTAGATATTTTCCTGGTTTCGAAATCAAGGTGCTTGACCTGTTGTTTCTTTCGACAAACTGCGTGGTTTTCTCGGCGCGATATCTACAAACCTAGCATGATACCTGACAACCAATCTTTACTAGCAGACATTGTCTTTAGCCCAAGGACAATTTGTATCTCCATTGCTGGCTGACGCAAGTGCCGTCCAGCCGAAAGCTCTTCGTGCTAAATCCTTCAACGCAGCAGTCAAACATGTCGGATCATTTATTGCGCTCTGTTTTCAGCGCCGTTCACTCGGGCTTTTAGCATAGAATACAAAATATGGAAAAAGATAATGTGTATCACTTACTGTCCAGAACTTACGTCTGAACACTTCGGATGACAATCGCAAACCAGTCAAGAAGGACTCGCCAGTACTGTGCAAACCAAAATACTCTGCCCTCCCCTACAAGGTCCGCCAGTCAGATTCTCCCGCGAAAGGCCTCGCGAAATCCGTCAGTTGTGTGAACACTTGCAGCACAACTGCTTCATTCCAACGTGACCACCAGTGCAGGTCCAGAACACGGGCAAAGAAACAACGATAAAACCATCTTTTACGACGGTTTCATAAAGTGTACCTCTTCATTAGGCGAACAGAAAATACGGAGATTACTTGACATAGCGTGCTTTCAATTACCAAAGGTTACCAGGAGTACATGCTGCATACCGATCAGCTATCTAGAGGTGGAAGTGCTGCATACGGGTCAGCTATCTTGAGGTGAAACTGCTGCATAACGGTCAGCTATCTACAGGTGGAACTGCTGCATACCGGTCAGCTACCTTGAGGTGAAACTGATGCATACGGGTCAGCTATCCTGAGGTGGAACTGCTCACTACTGTTACAAATAAAGTTGCTTTACAAACACGTTTGTTTGTTTGTTTTTTCGTTCGTTGTCCTGTAACACAACATTCCTTCGTCGCTGGCTCGACATATAGGCTACCTGAGTGCTTTCCACTAATTCCTTACCAGCTGTCGTGTTATTTCGTTTATCGACAGTTGATGATGGCGAAACTGCTGAACTGCATTAAGTTCAGCACACTGTTCGCAACGAAGGCCATCCTCCGAAAGAAAACATTCAACTAAACATACTTCATGTTTCAAATCCAGCAGCACAGACTTATTACATCTCGCCCAAACAATGCAGCCCCGTTGAACTTACTGCAAGAAATCCTTGTTCTCACCAGAATACGAACACCGATCAGTCTCGGTCTGTCGTACATTTACACTGTCACACAGCTCGACAAACAATCGCGTCCTTTGGAATTTCGTCGTACTTCCAGACACACTCAACATACCATTCCATCAGACAGCCTGCAAGCGGTTATGATTACACTATTGTTCATACTTCCATGCACGAACCAACTGGCAATACCTGCTGTGAGTTATTATGGCACTGGTATAGAGTCTCGTCACCCCATACTACCTTTCACATCGTCATGATTCTGCTGCCACAGCAGTTCTGCCAATTATTCCAGACACAAGCGAAACAAAAAAAAAATAAATAAAATAAAATAAAAGATAATAAGAAACCGAATTCGTCCATTCGGTTTCACCCCCCCAACCCCCCCCCCGCCCCCCCCACCCGCTCGCCCCCGCCCCAACCTCCCACACCCCCCCAGCACACCCATCCAACCCCCCGGCTCAGAGCGCGTCTTTCGGTTACTC
>Ga0131853_10016117_pt1 | contig 13654 bp, 5 predicted proteins | sample TergutLab28metaG_FD_92764 | JGI IMG/M metagenome (GOLD analysis project Ga0131853, IMG submission 92764) | Labiotermes labralis P1 segment gut microbial communities from Petit-Saut dam, French Guiana - Lab288 P1 (version 2) (version 2) | ecosystem: Host-associated > Arthropoda: Insects >... | reverse complement strand
ATATATATATATTTATTTATTTATTCAATTACGAGTATAAATATTTAAGCCTCTCTCCCCTATTACGAGTGGGAAATAATTTCGAATCATTTTATGTTTAAGAAATTTAAAATTGCTCCTTATAATAAATACCTGGCAATCGAAAAAGTTTTTATTTGCAAAAGAGCCGCAGAAAAGTGGTGAACCCTGATCTGGAGGTAACTAATGGTATAGCTCCCTGCCACTAGGTGTCATATTATCACCGTCTTCTGAGTAAGACCAGTAAGTTTTTCATCTAAAAAGCGGTAATCAAACCGACATGGAACTACGGAACAAAACTGTGGGGTTGCGCCAGCAAGTCCAACATAGTCATCATGCAGAGATCCCAATCCAAAATTCTCAGAGCCATAGCAAATTCACCCTGTTATGTAACAAATCATTCTCTACATACAGACTTGAACAGCCTTTACGTAAGTGACGTCATCCATTAAAGAATCAATAAACATCACAACAAACTGAAAGCCCATCCCAATCCACTAGTAGAGCCACTACTACAACCTGTAAACACTAGGAGACTAAAACGATGCTGGCCTTTATACTTGCATGGCACCTGAGGTGACATCGCTGGACGGATACCCTACCACGTCATTGTAATAGACGGTATCGTAGAGTATTTTGTATAATCGTCACATTAGCTTATAGATTTATTATTTCTGATTGCTAATAAATAAATAAACCAGTGAGTTTGAAGACATAAACCACTACACTGTTGCTGAATGAGCGTTACTTTTGTATATTATGTACAGTAATTGATTTTTAATATCTGATTTGAAGGAACAACTCAATTGCGTGAAAGTTTTTCCAAACTATAATAATAATTGTAATTATAATACTCTAACACGGCAAATGGGTGACAGAGGATTGATTGATGTAACTCTACTACATGATAAACAGGTGAAGCTCCTTCAGACATACTTCTTAAACAAACAGGTCACGTCTTCTCTTCATGCTGCAGTAGTAAATGCAGATGATAGGTGCACACCACTGGACTTAGTGAGCGCAAATGCAAATGAACTCCCCACAGATGAAGAATATAATAACAAAGTCAAGAGACAATGGTCACAAAAAGACTTGCATGGCCGCCATCCGTACGAACTCAGCCAACAACATGTAGACATAGAAGCGTCGAACAAATGGCTGACAAACGCGGATTTGTTCGCCGAAACAGAGGGCTTTTTAACAGCAATACAGGACCGAGTCATACTAATAAGAAACTACAAGAAATAAATTTTGAAGCAGCCAGACACCGAAGAGCTATGCAGAAGATGTGGAAAAGAATCGGAGACAATCCAACACATTACCGCAGCATGTGAGCAACTAGCACCTACCGAGTATGTAAAGAGACATGATGGGCTAGCCAAAATTATCCATCATAAACTGGCAGAAGCAGCCGAATTGATTGAAGATAAAAGTCCATATTATAAGTACACACCAGCCAATGTACTGGAGAATGAAAATTTCAAGCTGTACTGGAATCGCAACATACTTACAGACAAAACAATACCGTTTAATCGACCTGGCATAACTTTTATGAATAAGAAAACAAAGAGCACCTTTTTGATAGACATAGCTGTCCCAAACACAAGTATTCTCGCCAACACAATAACCGACAAACAAAACAAATACCAAGAACTGGCGAAAGAAATGTGTGCCATGTGGAAGCAAAAGGCAGCACAAGTGATCCCGATATTTATATCATCTACGGGAGTAATTCCAAAGTCACCATCACAAAGCCTAACAAGACTTAACCTGCACCCGAATAAATATATAAAACTGCAAAAATCTGTAATTCTTGGCACATGTTCAATTGTAAGAAACTTTTTAAACTGTAAGTAAGACCACCGAGCCTAATTCTGTTGATTACTACATCCCAGGATAGGTGAATATTTCCCAGCCAAAGCTGAGTATTAAAAAATTCGATAATAATAATATTTGCTGTGTCAAATTCCAGAATGTCAAGGATGTGTTTACTAACAACTTTAAATTCAGAAATTCTGCATCGGAAGATAATTAAAGTTTCAAAACCCTTTTGGCAGTCAGCGCCATGATGAGGACACAAATGTTTGAATGGTTGCTTCCATTCCGAATTGAAGAAGCTTCGTTTGACGATTGTGAACGTTCAGGGCGTTCCTTCACAGTTCCTACAGAAGAAACGTGGAGGAATTTCGCAAAATAATCAAGGACGACTAGCAAGGTAATGGTTTTGGAGATTGCTGGCATGCTAAGTCTGTCGTATAGACCATACCAGCTATTATAACGAGAGGGTTTGAACATGCGCCGGAGCTCTGCGACGTTTGTGTTTTGCTCACTGACAAGCAGCAGCAGTTTCTGAGTTTTGCCAATAAAAGATGATTCTTGTTCGCCATACTGATTGGCCTGATTTGGTCATTTGTAATTTCTTATTTTTGTATGGTCTGGAATTGCAGTTATGAAGATGTCCTTTCCAGAGTATTTTTGCAGTACAAAAAATAATCGCTGACGGTCCTACACACTGTTACAGTATGTCGGCTACACGATGCTTCCATCAGTGGTAGAAACATTAGGCCCTCTGCATATATTAGGGAAGGAGACTTAAATAATACGAGCAAGTTTACTTTTCCTTATCGAGTCAGTCCACGAACTTCTGTATAATACCTTATATGTCCTATACAGCACTAGAACCCCTTATCTTATGTACGAAATTTGAAATTTCTTACGAGGATTTCTCCGACATACGCGTCCATATCAACGAACTAACTGTATATTTCACGGCTGTTTAACCATCCGTACAAACATAAAATGACATGTTACCTTAAATACATTAGGGCTTGCCTTACGTGTACGGGGTTACTCATGTTTGATAATCTTATTATTCTATGTCTTGTTTTACATTAATTAGAGTAAAGGGTAGATGACGTGATGAGATGGAAAGTTAAGTCCTTATTTAGTGCTGGATTTATGTTCTTGGGAATCGCTAAGTATAGCGCAACAACGTAAAAAAAAAGCTTTTCTCTTTTGAATTAATTAAAACATCCGAAAGTCCGGCCACTAAAAATGCAGCCAGCTGTCGGCGAAAACACTGATAATGTGTGTCCGGGAAAAGTTAAAAGAATATTTGGTCAATAAAATTTGTCCGTATTAAAGGAAAATAACCTTACTGGGGCAAACGTAAAAGAAGATTGTTATAATTTAAGGTCTTCTATAATTTAAGGAAAGTTTCCTTTTATTTCTGTAACATGAGCTTCAGTCATTCCCTAATTTATTAATGATCCATTACTCAGTACTGAGTGGTCTGTCGCAATGCGATTCAATATTTATGGATATCACTTATAGACTTACAAGAAAATATAAGGAGACCTAATAGCCAGCTTTCTTTTCGTAAGCGATGTACAAAGCAAAAATTGATGGTGGATTTCTTAGTAGAGGGCACTCAGAACACACCGTCTTTGTTCCTTGTTAAGCTTGCATTTGATCTGATCTCGGTTCAGGAGGCAGTTTGCTAGTTCTATGTTTGTCAACTGGAGTATTCATCAATTATGAAAGAAGGTTTAATGGTGTGTTAAAGCTGATAGTCTCCTTGGGTACATACGTGTGCTTATAAAAATTCATAGACACTTTAAAAATCATGTGAAGGAGTCATTTTTTATGAAACTGCTATTCGCTCAAATGTTCAAGACATGTCCCACTGTCATGGAATCTGTAAAAAACCTATTATCGTGTTCAGCCACTTGTATTGATTTCACATTTCCATGTCATATTCTTCTAAGGCAAATAACTTGTAACCAAATAAGTAGTTAACTAACCAACTCCATGCAGCACGGGCATTAAACTGAAAGCCTTAATAAAATGACCACTGTTTATGTTAGAAGAATTTTCGTTACCTTGCTCACAAGAACCCGGTATTGGCCACTGTCTTCTTACCAATCCAGTGTACACATTTCAATATTATCCTCTCACTGTTAGTTATTTATTCGTTTTAAGTTTTCTTTTACAGAAAAATTTGTAAATATTTCTGAATTATTGCGGAAAAGCATACCACGTTTTCACCAGGATCACTAAAGAGACGTTTTAATATTCCCCTCCATTCTAGCCTTCTTTCTTTTCTTAAAGGATTTCCGACAAAAATCTTGTAAGCTTCTTTCTTCTCCACAATAATCAAACTCTTTCTTTAAAGCACTTCTTAACCTTGTTACGTACTACGTTTGGTCAAGAGTAAATATTAAGCTCCCCATTACACAATTTTCTCCATTCTCGTGCCACTCTCAATTACTCAGGCTTAATTGTGTTTCAGATTTACGTGTATAATTATTTTTTAATATTCTCATTGCACTTTCTGTCTTAAGATAAAAGCCCACACACGATCGCTTAAACAAAAAAAAAATAAATTTATTTTTCTCTATCCCATTTTTATACCTACGTTTTAGATATGAAGTTGTATATTACAAATTTTGAATATAATGGCAGTATTAGTTATATTTATTTTACGACATTTTTTCACATGATGCTGACAAAAAAATATAAATTGCTCGGAATTGTTTGTGGGTTTATTTTTTTTACCAAATTCATTGTTATTCCCTAAAGCTTTAAACACAGCGATAATTTTATTCCCAGTTACTGCAGGATTTAACGACAGCATGTGTTTCGTCTTTACAAGATACTGCGTTCTCTTATAAAGTGCATTTGTGTGTTTCACATCACTAACAAATTAAATAACTGTTATATCCCTAGACATCACTAAAATATTAGTCTTGTAATGGAGACCATTGAATACTACTTTGAACTTCATGTTCAAAAGGTTAATAAAATATGGTTTTTTTTATTGAGCTGAAATTTTTCCCTATCAATAAGCAGCTGCTTCCATGGAAGGTAATTCTCAATCAGAAGACAATAGTCGCTTGGCTGACATGTAAATCGGCCGCCAATTGTAGAATTATGAATATCATTATTGTCTTCGTGCTAACTTCAAACTGGTCAGCATGCTAGGATAAAATTAATCAACTTCACATCTTCCTACAATATTTAAGATTTAATTTAGCATATTGTACCATTTATTCTTAGGAGCAAGCAACGGTATTTTTCCTTATACATTCGACGCTTCACCGCACAGTGGTAACAAAATTATCTACCTGCTTCAAGATTTAAAACAAAGGACTACATAAACCATGTATTTACCAATTAATTCCCCTTGTCTAGTATATTAAACAGAGGCCTATTTACGAGACTACTCTAGTATGGCTCGGTTATAAGCTAAACTCATCTTCAACAAGTACAAAAATATACAAAGAAATATGGAGTTAAATGTAATTTCCTCAACACTAAATCTTAATACATACATACGTATACCGTTGAGATATCAAAGTACGATGTCAGAAATATATACAGAATTTGGGTTACAAACTCATGTATATAAATATCTTGAATGATAAAGTTCTCGTCATATCTGGTTGAGCAGGAAGCCCCACATAACGTCAAGTTGTCTGTTCATTGAAGGGATAAATTTCGCCCTGTATACATCAGACACATTACTGTTCTCAGCCAGAGCTTCAATTACGTTAAACGCTTTTCTTCGTTTGCCTAACTGCTTGATATCCTAGACTCTTAAATCACGTAACATTAATGACCACATAAAGCTTATAAACATAATATTCAATATTATTTATTTTAGACTTTTAACATTTCGTAATTTTATATGTAAAATAAAGTACTCCGTAATACCGAAATTCATCCTGGTCTACATAATTATGGCACGAAAGTCACGTGTTTCAAATTGTTTCATACATCTCTTTCCGGATTTTTTCTCCCGCAAGTATGGTGCTGAATTCGTTTGGATCCTTTGAGACCGATACCGCAATTAGATTAGCATCTGACCTAGGGTTCCTCATCGTTTAGTGAGCGGGGTCAGTACCTGTAAAGTTATACACAGCACGACTCTGCAATACGTATATGGTATTAGTCTAAATTAGTACCTAATTTGTTGTGCAAAACATAAGGAAGACCTCACGTAAAACGAGGTTTTATACAGTTAAAATGTGTACAGATTCATTCGACTGTTTAGTCATCAGATAATTTACAATAAAGACTTTCCCACACATCTAGGTTCCAAAAACGCAATAATGTGCCCACATAATCACAAAATTCGTATACAAAAATAATAATCCTTGAAGAATAAATCAAATGTTGCATGATGCTAAAAGTAGTATAAATATTTTCAGCTGTCTTTTACCTCTATTTTAAGTCTCCAATTAAACGTTCCACAAACGCCATCAGTGTTCATCAACAGAAGTACCATTGCGAATTCAATCCTAACTGAATTAACCATTACCACTGTTGAAGAAAATATGCAGTTCCCTACTCTAGAGCCCTAACAAGGTAGAAACGCTGAAAACATTAGGACGGGAAAAGTTTCCAAAACACACACACTCACTGTGTTATACATGCGTGCAAGTGAACATTACTCATTTGCATTTAGATGGAGTTTTCATCATGAACACCCACACAAATTCTACCTACCGCTGCTCATTGACATTGCTTAGAAAAGTTGTGAGGAACTTGTCAGCGCGACATCGCACTCAAGACTTCCAGCTGTCTGTCTCCTTACTCGTGTACTCCTTCTCGTATATTACACTTCCCTCACTGCAAACTAAAATTACACCGAACACTTAGTGAAACAGTAGTGTGAAATTTCAAGTCCAATACAAATGAACAAAAACGTTTTGACTTGCATCTATTTAACGAATAAAGAAGAAACTTGTTAGTGTATAGCACATTGTAATAACGTAAAAGTAAAGGTAAAGCAATACCAATAAAGGCCTGGACATGCCCTGAGGGTTCCAGGAGTTTGAGGCTCCCATATTTCAAGACACTCAGCACATGAATGTGGTATGGTTGTCAGTCCTATGCACCGGCCACCTTTACCCCCCAGGAAATATTCCTGGTGCTCATTTCTCTTTGAGGCTGAGTCAACCCCAGGGCCGTATTGGGAAAGGAAAGAATATATCAATGCAAAGTTGTCATAGTGTACGAGAAATTAATTCGTGACGTTGTCCAAAATACAATAAATCATAAGTTAAATAGTTTAAACAGGTTTTGTAGGCTTAATAAATTTCGTTCGCCATCCGGCACTTATATTACAGTGTAACGTAATGAAAGAAAAGTTAAGGGCAAAAAATGAGTAAGTAAACTATAGAAAATACTTATATAAATAAATTACATATAGCTGAGACATTTGAAAACAAGTCATTATGACTTGACGTGGAAAATCCCATAGTGATATACACATACATTGTCTTTATGTTTCATTTTACGGTAAATCATTCATTAAATTCGAAGATTTACCACTGTGTAAATAAGATTTCTTCAGTGATCCATACATTCAGAAAAGCAAGTACCTTCCATGTTCTCTCAGTGTATTTCTTTAAGACGAGTCCTAAATTAAAATCCGCTAACTTCCTAGGGTTTCCAAGCAGTCATGCTTCTTCTGTTTTGTGACTAAGTTCTGTAAGCCATTTATGGGCGCTAGGTGTTCCTCGTACCCAATTTTCCTCGCGTTTATCATTGAAAAACATTAAATATATTATTACTGGCTACAGGTCCGTCATATGACGGGCTGCCACGACATTTCCATGCCACAACACCTTCTCTTTCATTACTTTTTCTTGGCTTGTGATGATTTATTGATTCATAAAAATGAATGATTATTCAGTATTTTTTTCTAAATAAAATTATAACTTCCAGTTGGTGATCTACTTGTCTGAGCTCTGTGCTGTACTTGCCGTGAATATGCCTTTTCAGCACTTCATTATCTTCACGTGAATGGCCCTCCTTTCCAACTTTTCAGCATGTTCTAAACGTCTTGAAGCTGGCCCTTCAAGCGTCTCATTTGCCTGCGCTCTTTTCTCATTGCTGCTACAAGTTGTTCGCGTCATAAACCTGCAGTATGAAATGTTTAATTTCCTTTCCGCGATTGGCCCCATTTAACCCTTGCTTTCTTCATTTCGTGTCGTCTCAATGTATTTTGTATCCGAGATCTACAAACCTCGGTATGCAGTGTATAATCACTTTGATCATTATGCAGACCACTCTAACCTACCTTCCATCATTATGACATCCATTCATTAAAAGCGTAAAATTATTTTTGCTACTGTTTATCAGTGATTCACCTACATATACAAAAACAAACCTATTAACTTAAAAAAGACCATTACTTAAATATACCCCATTATTTTAAAAGTTTCAATTTCATATCCTTCATAACTTTTCCATATTCATCACGCTTACTCGCACAATATCATAATATATGAAAGTTTTGACGTTCCTGTCAGATTTTAAACGCGATAGCAAAGTTGCTACAATCAAATATTTACATCGCCATGCTTGTCTGCCCCCACTCGCATGTAACAACTCTGCTCCCATTGAAAGGGATTTAAAAAACATTATAACACAGACTTTTACTACAGCCTCTCGATATAACTCCAGTTGCTTAAACTGTGACAAAATTAAAAGGCATTGCATGGTTACCGAAGAAAGATTGTTACAATATCTCACTTAATATTCCTTGAACTAAGAAAATTGTGGTGTAAAGTTATGACAAATATCAAAATATATGCTGAATGAGAAACGCAATTTTTCATGAAATCATGTCTTTTATGACATGATTACACAACAAACATAGATGATCTAACATAATGTGGCGGAAGAGATTCGATATGCATTATGGGTTTTCAAGACGAAAGTAATAAGAACTGGGGTCATAAAAATTTTATGCTTAAGTCTATCAACTCTCTGATAATTTGAAGTGTAAATAAATTTTTCATGACTGCTATTAAGGCAAAAATGCACTCATTCGTAACTTTTAATGTTCGCGCGTGTTGATTTATCCGTGATAATAATTACGTAATAATACGGAGTAGTGTATGGTAAGGTGCTGATGTGTGAAGCAACATTCAGTGACGTAGAGTTCTTATTATGTCGTCAGTTTTCTATGTATTTATGTATTTTTTTCTTCCCATTTAGATGTTGCATACATACTGAAACTAAAGTGTACAAACATAACATTTAATTTAAAATTACCCACTTTTCTTGCAGGAAAATAAGTCACCATATGTATATAAACAATTGCAAATGGCTTAATTGTTGCACCGTGCACTTCGTAGAGTCACTTTAATTATACCAACTAATGCACTTACATAAAATTTCACATTAAAACATTTAAAATCGCTCCAACATGTTTCGATCCTAAGATCATCTTCAGGGAGCCATATTGTTCCTTGCTAAAGTCACATAGCTCTTAGGATGGAAACAAGTTGAAGCGATTTTAAGTGTTTTAATGTGAAATTTTATATAAGTGCATTAGTTGGTATAAATAAATTGAATTGCAAATGATTTGATACAATTATCGAAAATATTATCACATGTTTACATATCATTTTATCAAATAATAGTGCAGTTGATGGTATAATATTTAATATCTGCTACTTATGTCTAGGAAATTGAAGTTTTATATATACGGATTATAAACAAACCTATAACGTGTGTATTTAATAAATTTGTTAGTCACACAGCAAAAATATTTCGACCGTACGATGGCCGACAAATTTAACAGAGGGGAACGTCCAAGTGTAAATAATACGTTATTCAAATAAATAGTATAAGAGATAATAATAATAATAATAATAATAACAGACAGTAATGTATACACAATTTTGAAAAGCAACAAACAGTATTAATGCAGTGCACTGAAGGGTATGACCATCCGAGCAGATCTTAAGATGCAAATAGCCCAAAGCGCTACAACGCTGTTACACTTACATCTCCTATATTTTTTATCTTTCTTTTCCTCGTAATTATGTTTCAATTTTAAACAGTTTAAACTTGAAAACAGATTATGTGAGACGAATTTATCTGGATGGTGCTTTTATTTTTCAAGTTTTAAAGAATGCAGCTCTTTTTCTCCCATATTTTCTGTTAGTTTTCCTATATCCAATATGGAGGTCAGGCTGTTTACGATTTTTAATCTGAGGTATGTTACAGTACTCCGTCCTCAGCTTGCTGCCTATGCGGACATCAAATGGCAGTTTGTGTAAGAAGTAATATTTGCCTTTAAAATAAATTTTTCATGTTTGATCCTTTTAATTGTTTTTTATCCTTAGTTTGTTTCCAGTGTTCTTTTGAATTTTGTATAGTTTAATAATTCACACTCCTTATCTGCTCTTTACTGTAGGCAAGATGCAATAACGGAATTAAATTTTTATTATTAAAGTTTTCGCCTGTTTAAAAATTATCTGAATGCTTCATTTTTCATTCAGTACCGTGATGAAATATAAATATGTGTTATGTTGGCAGTTTACGTTAAGCGGGACGGACGGTATATAGGCTAAGTTAATTCCCTGTACCGTACTGCGTAATAACAACGCAGATCATTCTTTCTCGTTCCTGTATAGTAATAAACCATAATAAGGCGACCCACTACTTATGTGGGCCGTATGGAGCAACTGCTTTGCTACATACCGCAAAGAAACGACACAGAAAACAGATTGCAATAAAATGAATTTCGCAGCAGTAATATTTACAGGGAATATTTAATGGCACCGGAACTTCGGTTGGAAATAGTGCAAACATGCACGGTGGCAAAATGTTTTTCACTATTGCAATAAATTTTTCAAGTATGAAATGTATTATAATTTATATATACACATTATAACCGTCAAAATACAACTCTCATGAATTCCTCATTTTAATTCATCCCGATACCTTTCGAACCTAGACCGTTGTCGTGATGATACTGAATAATTTAATTTGAACCGAATTATAAAAATAAACAATAAAACCATTTACAGTAATAGTATTGTACATAAATATCTAATACGTGAGCTATAAAGACATTTGATGGGTTGGTTTAGAACGGACATTGGATAACTTTAAAATACTTTTATTTACTCTTTACAATTACCAATCCATTATTGTCTGCATGATATAAAACCTAAAACATCTTTACGTAATTGTGTATATGTGACTTTGATAATAATGCCAAGCTCGAGATATGTCTCTCTGACGACATTCTAATATTTATTTGTTATTTATTATAGCCATTAATTTTATTATTCTTATTTTTTAATTTTGTTGATTATTAGTTGATGTTTATAGAAAAATGAAAAGACCTTCACATTATATTTCAAATTACACATTTTAGTAATCCGCATATGACACCTTGATTTATTTCACGATTTTATTGGCCTTTGATGTTTGTGTGACCGTGCATCACTGATACAATAATATAAACAGCCAACTGGATGCAACAATACTAATTTTATTAATAATTTCAATCAACTCAACATGTTTCCGGCCATAATTTTGCCCATCTTCAAGAGCACTAGACTGTGCTTACAGCTTGTTGTATAAAGCACCGACGATGGTGCCTGCTGGTTACCAGGATGAGGTGGAACTCAGTTCCACCTCATCCTGGTAACCAGCAGGCAGCATTGCCGGTGCATTATACCACAAGCTGTAAACACAGTCTGTTGCTCCTGAAGATGGGCGAAATTATCGCCCGAAACATGTTGAACTGATTGAAATTGTTAATAAAATTATTATTGTTGCATCTATTTGGCTCTTTTTACTATTTTATTGGTCTTCTTCGTTCAATTCCCAAAAGTTCGTTTTTATGGTTTTTATGGTTTTGAATTTCAGTTTTAATAGAAGATAGTGAATATACTAATTCCTCGTACTGGATTTTCTTAAAGTAAACTACAGTGAAATAATAAAATTAATTTCTCACATAACATATTTTTAACTAACCTACGCTAAAGTGCGTAATTAATTTTGTTTCTGTCAGATAAGTATTTTAAAGTTAGTGTTCTGGACAGCTATTCCCTAACGCCAATACGTGCAGTATGGGTCAGGCCCACTTCACGGGAGTAGCCTCAGAGCGTTCCGTCGGTTAGGAGAACAAGCTTGTGGAAAAATAAACTTAATATAAATTCGTATCTAGATATTTTAAAACAAAGGAAAAACCGGCAGATGATCTTGACGTTTTCACTTAGCACTGCAGCAAACACTGAAGTTTCAATAAATTCAAGTTATAAACTGTAGAACCAAAAGACATAAGCACAGCCTCAGTAAGGGACCTTTGCCTCTTCATACAAGGCGCAGGGTTATTGCGGCTGTGCTGAACGAAATATTTGAGCTGCACAATAAGGCTAAGGCTGCGGTGCATTCGGTGCAATAAGCTGACAGGCCCTAAGAAGAAGAAGAAGAATAAGAATAAGAAGAAGAATAAGAAGAAAAAAGAAGGAGGAGGAGGAGGAGGAGGAGGAGGAGGAGAAGAAGAAGAAGAAGAAAAAGAAAAAGAAGAAGAAAAAGAAAAAGAGGACGAAGAAGAAGGTTTATACACAAGGAGGTAACTATGCTTTACCCTGTCTTTTCTTTACCGCAGAATTGCTTCATCGTGTAAAGTACTATACATATGGACTAAATCGTTTCCTCTGTTTTACAGGATGTTTATACCGTTTCATAGCAAATAATCAGTGGCAGACACAGATCTTTCTACGCAATTTATCTTACTTAATCCTGCAGACCAATATGATTAATGCAGTACCAAAGGACATGCGAAAGCCGGATGTTAAAGTTATATAAAACCTGCGGAAGTATATTATTCGGTCTCATTGCAAACCATTTCCTGAATGTGATGGGGAAATATCTATGGATCGAGGTGCGCTTCTACATAAGAGCATGAGAGATGATCAAATAAGTAATTGTTTTAATAATTTGTGATGAACTATATTACTAGAAAAGTGGAACGGGTCATCGTAAGTGATGTAAAATAGAAAATAGAACACGCAATTCTGGAAATACGAGCAGAAGGCATGCGAACATATATTTGGGTAACTAAAAAAAAAAATTTGTTAAACTTATAACTGTGCGATATGTTACAGCTTAGACCGTTTATCAATACGGAAATAATCTCTTCGAACGCGCAATCAAGCAGCTTCCTGCAGCGTCAACTGTCGTCACACTGCGGGAATCAGTGGGCCATAATGAACACAGGTTAACAATTATAAGATAAAGTTTTACCGCTTACAGTTTTAGCAGGATATGTTGTTTTTCTGGGTGCTGATTTGGTTTATGCCGCTGTACACAGGCGGGAGAGTCCAATCGTCCATCTTCCCATGCATCAAATGCAAACCCCAGGATAACTCAGAGTTTTTTTTTAAAAATGCGTGGGAAATCAGACACATAAATCAATTTTATGATATACCAAATTTCAACTTATCAAAGAAATGATAGTGGTCATAAAATGAAATGTATCAGCTAAATTTATGTGTACCCACTCCAGAGTCACAATATCACCCTTAAAACAGCGTCACATAAATGTATGTAGGTGGTCTCTTTAATAATGGAAATATTTTCTAGATAACAGGGAGAATATACTTTGTCTACCGGAATGATTGAAACGATATTGTGACTGAATTTCTTCACTAGGCATAGGGAATTCATAAATGTTTCTTGGTGTTTCTTCTAGCTATGGTTACTGTTGACATAAAGAGAGTCACAATGTTTATAATTAGCTATGGTTACTGTTGACATAAAGAGAGTCACAATGTTTATAATTAGCTATGGTTACTGTTGACATAAAGAGAGT
>Ga0131853_10016113_pt1 | contig 13656 bp, 3 predicted proteins | sample TergutLab28metaG_FD_92764 | JGI IMG/M metagenome (GOLD analysis project Ga0131853, IMG submission 92764) | Labiotermes labralis P1 segment gut microbial communities from Petit-Saut dam, French Guiana - Lab288 P1 (version 2) (version 2) | ecosystem: Host-associated > Arthropoda: Insects >... | reverse complement strand
CCAGGGCGATCTGTGGTTATATCATCGCCAGCCACATACCGAGATGTGCAGCTGGAACTGATTGCAGAGATTCACAGAACTGCCATCTGGCCTGTCGTTATTAATGTTGACGGTAATATTAGCATGCCCGAAATATCAAACTTTATAGACAGAGATGGCAGTTATATTATATTATTACCAGATAACAATATATGGAGTGTGCATGCAGAAATTGCGGGGCTAATTCAAGACCGAAAAAACGAATTCACAATATTGTGGAATTCTGAAGTTCGATTTGTTGTTGCTGGAGCAAATGAATTCTCAATGTTACAACAAATGCGCATTTTTGATTATTTCTCAAAATTCAGAATATATAACTTCATTTTCGTAAGCAAAAAACGTGATTTATTACACAAAAAATATAGCAGACCGGTAAACGTTAATGATGTAGATACAGGCATGAAATTGGTTGTGTACACTTGGTTTCCATATCAGAGTTCAGACCGTTGTGCTGAGGTGAGTGATATCACCCTACTGGACAGTTGGGTTATTTCTGCACAGGGGCACTTCACCAATAACACTGACTTGTTTCCAGGAAAGTTCAGTAACAGTTTCAAAGGATGTCCTATGAAAGTTCTTATTTTTGATAGTCAATTTCCTTTTGCTTCGATGTACAAAAATGTCAGGTATTCTAAAGGGGCCGTTGTGTCTCCTCTAGGAGGCTCGGAGATGGCGTTACTAAGTATTGTTTTGCAACAGATGAACATGACTTTTATTCCTGTTCATACTCCAGAAGATATCGAAAAAAAGGAAAATAGTTTAAATAATGTAGTTAAATTAATGTTTCTAAGGGAATGTGATATAATTGTTGGTAATTTTCTAAATAATCTTTTCAATGAAAAATTCCTTTCCTCAACCAATTACTACGACATCTTAACAGTCAGCTGGTATGTACCTTGTTCTGAGAAATATCCAAGGTGGAGCAGCATCTTTAGAATTCTCTCTGTGGAACTGTCGTTAGTTCTGATAATATCGATTGTGATTATGACCATTTTGACTACACTTGTTGGGCGATACAACTGCACGTCAGAGAGCCAAGGGTACAAGACATTGAAAAGTTCTTTCACCAACCTATGGGCTGTTATTCTAGGGGTGTCAGTGTCATCGATGCCACGAACCGTGTCACTGCGTTCCCTGTTCTTCACCTGGGTTTTTTTCTGTCTGGCATTCAACACAGTGTTCCAGGCATTTCTTACATCGTTTCTTACTGACTCCGGCTACAAAACACCAATTAAAGACATGGATGAACTTTTCGCTACAGGTATTAATCCTGCCTACCCTCAAAGTGACGATATACTTTTCGTGTTAATTTTCGGAATGGAATCATTACAAATAAAAAAAATCATGTGAAATGTCCATCGAAGAACATTTGTTTGGCGTGGATAAAAGATCACAAGAATGTGTCAATTTTTTTGCTACATAAGGAAACTGAATTACGTTACGCTACAGGTGAATTTGTTGGCAAGAACGCTGAAACGTTATTGTGCAAGTTAGAAGAAGGCATGTTTCTTAGTTTTGGCCAGTCAATGCAATTGTTTCATGGAGAACCACTGATGAGGAGAATTAATGAAATAATTGATCGTGTGGTTGAAGCAGGTTTACATAAAGTTTGGTACTCCCTGCAAATGCATAGACATAAAATATATTCCCATGAGATAGCTTTGGTTCACCCGCTTGATGAATATTACAGCTTCAACCTGTATCACATGCAACCTGCTTTCTATTTACTTTTTATGGGCTGGAGTCTATGTGTCTTTTGTTTTATGTTCGAGGTGTTGTACATTCGCTTATTAAGCAAATGAAATTGAAGTTATAATGGGTGGCCTGCTACGTATTTTTTAATTATAGTATGTGTTACACAGGGCTATGTCATCCACACCTCGCCAGAGAACCCACATTTCCGTTGTCAGTCAGTGAATTACCCATCCGTTTAAAGCGTGGGGTTACAAACAACCAATCTGTTTCTAGCTCACTCCTTATCTGAAAAACAAACTGAAGAAATTTATTTCCTTTCATAATGTATTTATTAGCTGTATTATTTACATTAAACGAATTTTCATATTGGATAGAATATTTGAGGTGTAATAACGAGATAATTAAACTGATTGCAAGTTCCCTCGCTCAAAATTATTCGCCACGAAATTTAAATTTGTTTACTTAGACAAAAGCGTACAAACCAAATAGGAAACTCTCTGGCGATTAGCGTGTAAAACAGTCTCGTGTTACACACGACTGTGGGAATTGAAGTTTTTTTCTTATGAAATATCCCTTCGTTATTTCTGATTTTTCGAAAATTACTTCCCCAGAATTTCCACAAAACTTCCTTTATGTTTATTTTGGAATTGAATCGTAACTGATGTTCAGGTAGCAGACTGATTCTTTTCTCTCCGTGTTACTGAAGTTCTCACCCATAGCACACAGAATTATGCACTCAATGAACATCCTATATGTGAAATAACGTTGCACGCATTTACAGATTGAGAAATATACAGCCCAATATTTATATTCCAATGTTTTATTATTTGGAGTTGTGTAACATTTGACTTTATTTCCCTGTAAATTACTTAAATAAACTCTTAGTGAGAATCATGAAATTTTTTCAAAATTCATGGTTTTTCGTAACTAACTATTTGAAATAATATGAAGGAAATAATTAGTGTCCATTTCAGTTATACTTCTGTAAATTCCTGTAACGTTCTTGTCACTCTAGCTGTTGTGATGGCTGTAGTTGCAATGTTACGATAGCACGGATGTTCTCCGTTTTCCTTGTAAGAACTTTCACAGAACATTAGTTGTGATATTGCGTTCTGTGGCATTTGTGTTAATGAATGAAATTATCATTATCAAAACAATGAGTATTACTTACCAAATTGTGACTATTTTATCCGCTTGTGAAGTTTAACACAAAGACAATATATATAAACTTACGAATAATTTTGCAATTATTTTTTATATATGTAATATAATATATAGTTACAAGATATATACTATGTAATTTATTAATATAAAATTATTTATATTTTCTTTCTCATGTAACGTAAAGTATAATTTTACCCAAAATTCACTTGTATTTAGACAGCTACACATTGTATTTATGTAGAGAATTTTTAAATTTTTTATGACATGTACCACACAAGAAGAAATGTTGTGAATTTTTTATAAATGTATCTCTGTTTTACAATAAATAAATTTTATTTCACAAAATAACTTTTCGTTAGGTAGCTTATCTCTTTCATTTCTCGTGACATTTGTTAGAAATTAAAAAAAAATGTGTTTCCTCCATCTCTAAAATCATAGGCCTCATTTATATCTTGAACTCCGTTCTGCCCAACCTACATACGTGAGCTACGTCACATACCACCACACTGTAATTACATAATTTTCTTCAAAATGAGTACCTGAAAACACAAAATCTAACATGTCTGCTGGCCGCAATACACAAGTGCCCTCAATAACGCTACACAAGCTTCTAAACAGAAAGGAATGCAAATGTGACAGTACAAAGGCTAAGACAGTGAGTATATTGAATTTTTTATTAATAACACAATAATTTACAATTTGTAAACTTTCATTTCATTCATATGAAAATTTGGTGTAGGTACATGTAGAAGCCTACATCAATTATCGAAGTCTGATTTTTTATTTATTTATTAACAAATACCAATAAGTGATGCTGTGTGTGTTATCTTTAGATGTCATTTAGAGAGTGTAATGACACTTAACATTATCTCATATAAGAAGGAACACATAAATAAAGAGTAAATAGAAGGAAAAGTGTTTAGTCAGTCACTTATTGAATAAATATTTGATTTGAAATTATGTATGCAAGAAAACATAAAATTCTCATTCAAGAATAAAACTAATTTATGTTTTGTGCATTCCATCTTAATTATACGAGCTCTCTTTTCTGCGTGACAATATCAAACGAATAAACACACAATTTTCACCCATACAATTAGACACACACACACATTTGAATACACACAAACCGATATGAATTATTGCACACTCACAAGAATTTCGACACATAAAATTAGATTTACACAACTTCAAACAATATTAGACACTTTTATATAAATAAACGCGAAATACCATTACCGGCACATAATTGGAAACTTACAATTAGATATACACAATTACACGCTAACACTAAATTAGACATACACTCATAGAGACACATAATTTGACACATAATTACACAACAATATTTCGACAAATAAATTAGACATATTATTAGACAAACACAATTGAACACACAAAATAGGTGCATACAATTTGAGACACACAACTATACACATAAATAGACAAACGCCTATAGACAAAAAAGCCGGTGGGAATCTTTGAAACTGGCAATTTTTCCACAACATATGTTGCCACATGCACAAAATATAATACACAAAAGCAGGAAATCTTTTACGTATAATGTAATAATTAGTCTCGTTCAAGCTACCATTTGTATAGTGGAAAATAAACAATTATTACATATTATGAATATTTGATTGGACCTCTGTTTGGCCAGTAAGAATTGTGCATAGACCTTAGCGTTTTCTATGATCTGTCTGTCATAATATTTTATTGTACATAATCTCATAAATTTCACAGTTTTCAGAAAAGTTTTTGTTGAATTTGAATTGTGTCTTTTGATTCTTTATGAATATATATGAAAATTATTTCTTTCTAAGAAGATTAAAGAGAGAAATAATTAAACTTATATTTTTCTTCATGTAAATTTCCTGTTTGTATTTTATTTAGTGAAACTGTAACTTTCTCGACAGTTTTAGAAAGAATACAACTATATAAAATTTCATGGATATCCTTCCGGTGGGAGAGAATTTGTTGCGAGGAACAGACAGAAAGACAGACGAACGGACAGAGTAAAATTTTACTTTAAAATTCACATATCGCCATTTTGTGATTGCGCCAGCAAAATACAAATACACATGCTGCATTTTCGGAAGTTTCATTTCTTGCACTGTTAGCTTAGAATCCAATTTCAAAAAACCAAGATGAACACAGCAGCCTAAACCCAATAGTATCTACCTATTAATGGAACACAGCTATTCTCGTAATATTGATGAGTATTTGTTATGTTTTAACCTTGAAAATGAGGAGAACAGAGAATCGAAAATAATAATAAATGGAATGTCATTGGATGCAGAATGTCAGTAGTACTTTTGTTTAGTTGGGTGCAAGATATTGAATTTTTGAGTTATCAATAACTGCAATCTCTCTATCTGAGTTTTAGTGATAGTGATCAATGGCGACTAAATTCTAAAATTTTTAAAATATTATGCAAAATACATTAATGTTTAATATAAAACACTGTATGATTCACTATCAAGTATAAGTTCCTTTATTTGCAACAAATTTTACTGTGTTTTCACTATCAAATTTTCCTTAAGACATAAATTTTTCCAACAAATGCCATTCAATTCCAAGGTATTTGGGAGTAAGTCATGAATGAATTAATTAAGCTTAAATTTGTACTGAATATTATGAAAGGATTTATCAGTTTTAAGTAAATGAGATCAATTTTACGTTCTGTTTTACTATAAAAACATCAAAAACCTTGCTTGTGAAATTACAATAATACTGCTATATATGTGTCACAGAGGGGCTGGATTGTTAAATTTAAATCTCTAGCATTAGGCACAGATGAAATTTTTGTAGGAAAAGTAGTGCAATTTTAAAGCTTTCAGGTGGATTACTGCATAATTGATTGGAATTTCTGCAATCCCTCAGAGAAACCTCTACGTACGGACAATAAATGTGGTCTCATAAGTCTCATAAATACCGCACAAAAGCAAATATATTTAAATTTAGTTTAGGCGAACTCTAAGCCCTAAATCAAACTATATTTATTTTGTCGGAAATGTTGCATTTCTTTAATATAATCCAAAGGTACAGCCGACAACTCTAACAGTTACGTTATTGATTTGTGTTCGGTAGTAGCCAAGTGCGATTTTCAGCAAACACATTTCATTCCTGCCGAAAATATTCAAAGCTATTTTAAATTCCTCTAGTAAAATGCAGGAGAAATTGCTGAATTATTCTTAAATAGTCGTCTTCCTAATTATTTCCAATTTTTTTACCGAAAATCCAAACTTTTAATAATTGAACTCATCCGTACTATTATTCAGTGAGCAGTGCTAATTACTTACACATGTTTAGGAAGAAACCCTCAATACTATCTTCAAGGTTTTTAAAAAAATTTGAATGCTTCTATATGTTAATAAATTCCCTTCAACCCCCATTCAAATATAACAAATTATGTGGCGATATATACCTTTTAATTCAGAAAGGTTGGACAAAGCAACATACACGACTCTCTCCGTGGAAAATTTAAAGAAATTTTTGAAAGAATTAAATAAGCGTACACTTTCACTGAATATTTTGTACAGTGGTCATAATTTCATTAATTTAATGAATACTGTGCGATTTATTTTACTTTAAAACGACACTTATTCTGCTCTAACTGTCACACTGCGCTACTTTCAATTTATTTTCGCTATCCATTAAATAAATGGTATTTCCTTTGGCAAATTCAGTAAATAATTATCGCCAATCATAGGAATAAATTGAGAACGTGATTCCGTGACGTCTACAAGCCGAAACAAAAATAAAATTTTCTCCAAATACCCTCAGTAAACACACGTAGAATGATACAATATAACGTATGAATTATTATTATTAATACAAAGAAATATTTGTATTTTTGTTAATTTACCATTCATTTAATCAGAGAGTTTTCGCTTACTTTCTTGTAAACTTCATGTAGGAAAATTGAACTTTGATTTCTCGTTCATAAATAAATATATTTTTAAAATAACTGATTATTCTCTCAGGCAAAAAACACAGCTGGTGAAAAGATACATTCTTTAATAACTGATTCCAATATATTTATGGTTGGAAATTCTAAAAAATTTTCAAATTGTATTCAAATATTAAGTCAGATAAATTTTAGTGTTAAATACTTGCAGTTATCGGATACATTTTGGGTGTCCAATTTAATATCTGCCTATGTAACAATTTAGAGTTGAAAAGTTAACTGACTGTCGGAAGGAACTGGGTGACAGTAGCGCTTTTCAAAAAGCTAAGGAAGATGTTTAATACTGCCTTCTTTCACTCTTATTCACGTCTATTTGACCACATACGGAACAAAGGAGAGGACATGCAATTGATATTTGAAATAATATCGTGTTTGTGGAATATTATAACGGGCGATATGAGGTATATTACTTTAACGGCTCCTGAATTTGGAGATAGTTTGTTGCCTTATATATGATGGCGGTTTCCTAAACACTTTTAGGAAATCAAACGGCTTCTCATCGCAGAAGACAACAGGCTTCACATAAACACGCACACACAAACACAAACAAACACACACACAAACCCCACACACTCACACACACACACACACACCCAGAGAGGATTTATATGTTTAAATATTTTGTGTAGCGGAATTGCATCAACAAATGAAATGAAAGACTTGAAACCTCTTTTTATACATTTTATGACTCTCCTATCCATGTAATATTATTAGCATCTTCTGAAAAGGCCAGGAAGACTTGTTATCTTTCGTTGCAAGATCCTTTGTATTAAAGTTTTCATTCCCTAAAATATAACAATGAAAATACTCTGAACTCTAAACTTGCTATTTATGCTCACATTGAGGGAAGTAACAAAGGGTGAAGTTGTTGGTGAATAGGGTGCTGAAGGGAATATTTGGACCTAAGAAAGACCAGATAAAAGGATAGTGTAGGAGACTACATATTGAAGAGTTTAATGATTTGTATATACCACTATATAATTTTCGGTTTGATCAATTCAAGAAGAATGAATAGGGCGGATTATATAGCACGTAAGGGGGAGGAGAGAAGTGCATATAGGCTATTGGTGGGGAAACCTGAAGGAAATAGCCTTTCGAAGGCCGGGTGTAGACGAGAGAATTATAATGAAATGCAACTTCAGGAATGGGGGTCAGGGAATGGGATTTGTTGGCTCAGTAGTTTGACCGTCGGAAGAATCTTGTGAATGCATTGATGAATATTAGTGTTCCATAAAGTGCGGTAGTTTGCTTTATTATCTGACAAAATATCAGAGTCTCTAGAAAGACTCGGCACCACGCAATACGTAAGTAATTAACTCTGATGACGTCAGACATGGTCGGCGAAACTAACAAGCAAGGGGTAATGTGAGAATAGCATCAGGGTGAAAGAGAAAATTTTTTGAAACCAACAGCAAGCAGCAAAATGTCGACAAGTCATCAAGAAGGGACTCACTTCCTTCACGACAGAGAATTTTATTATGTCACTGAAGATATCGCGGATGAATCATTCACTAAGTATGTCCCTTCCCCTTCAGAATCTTCTCACAACAAGATAGCAATTATCTTCACATTTGTTGTCCAGCTTCTGCCGCTCGCTGTTCGTTACACTCACTGTCTGCAGACAGCATGATGCCAGCTCGAGACATTTGAAGCCCCTCATTCAATTTCAAAACCTCGTTGTCCTCTCTAGAAGCTCTGACGTATGTTCCTCTGCTTCATTAAGGAGCTACGATTCCGAAAATCCACAGTGGGTTTCAGGATTGGTCCTGGTCATGCGATTTCCGTCACTTCAAGAATTCCTTTTCCTCCGCAAGGAGGACATATGACATGATCCGTCTGGAGGAAAACGACTTTTTATTCGGAACTAAAGAAGTAGACAAATTTGGAGACATAATATTTATTAGGTTCAGAAAATTATATGTTACAGAACTTCGGATTCTGTAATTATATATCAAATCTGTGGTTAAATGGGATTTCAATTTTGATACGAAAACAACAGAATTGAAATGAACACAACTAGCAGAATTTCCCAACTTAAACCTAGTCAGCATATTTCCTCTATAAATTAGATTCTTAGTGTTTCTTATATTTTGAAAAAAGAACTTCGAACTTTATAAATATTAAAATAAAAACCCATTGATATAGAAAAGGAATAAATATCGTGCTATAAGCTCAAGGCTACCGTAATATTCACGGTTTCTGGGAAAGGAAAAGTCTTCATTTAATATATAGATGAATTCTCGGTATTGAGGAAAAGAATGTGTGTTGTGTATTTTACAGAATTTAAATTTTGAGTGCATTCTGTTTGAGATATTACTCATCAGAGCAATTATGAATGGAGCAATGCTGCCCCCTATTTCCCATACAGTACAGGAGGTACATTTGGTGCGATGTCCGACACAAATCAGCCAAAGATATCTCTCACCTGATCGTCCTCTGATAATATAATCGCCAGCCTCCTACCGAGATGTGTAACAGGAACAGATTGCTGAGATTCATCGAACTTCCAACTGGCCTGTCGTTATTCCTGTTGATTGTAATATTAGCGTACCCGAAAAATCAGACTTTATAGATACAGATGGCAGTTACATTATATTAACACCGGATGGGGATATCGAGAGTTTTATTGCACAAATTTAATGTCTAATTTTAGACCGAAAGACGAATTCGCAAATCTCTGGAATTCTGAAGCTCGGTTTGATATTGGTGGAGCAAAAGGATACTCAACGTTTTCAATAAACGGCCATATTTGATTATTTCTCAAAACTCCGACTATATAACTACATTATCGTAAGCCAAGTACATGATATAATGCACAAAGGATTTAGCAGACCAACAAATAATTATGAAGTAGGCACATGAATGAAATTCGGTTTATACACTTGGTTCCCATAACAGAGTTCAGCCCGTTGAACTGAAGTGTATGATATCACCCTACTGCACTGTTGGGTTATTTTTGCACAGGGACATTTCGCCAAGGACACTGACTTGTTTCCAGGAAAGATCAGTAACAACCTCAGCAGATGACCTATGAAAGCTGTTTTATATGACGGTTAACGGAATTTAACTACGAAATATTTTAATATCAGGTATTCCAATGGAACAGTTGTGAGTTCTATATTAGGCTTGGACATGAATTTACTAATGGTCTTTTGCGACGGACGAACTTGACTCATGTTTTTATACCTAATTCAGAAGGTTTAGAATCGGTGAAATTACGGGTATGTAATTTAGTTAGATCGTAATTTTTAAAGGAATATGTTATAATATTAGGTTGTATTGGAATATATTTTTCAATAATTCCATTTATTCCTCCACCAATACCTACTACATCATGACACGCAGCTGGTGTGTACCGTGTTTTCTCAAATATCCAAGATGCAGCAGCATATTTTTAATATTTTCTGTGGAACTGTGAATAATTCTTGCTATATCGATTGCGATTGATAGAGTTTCGACTACACTTGTTAGTCGATAGAACTGCACGTTTGAGTATAGTGTGTTTGAAATTGTTTCCTGACGTGTACAAAACAAGAACAGTTGTGTTGGTTTTTTCTTAAATATTTCTCTTTTTTACACAAAAAACACTTTATTTCACAATAGAACTTATCGTTATGTTGATTAATGTTTCATTTCCGACGGCCTGTATTCGAAATTACTAAACGAAGATTTTCCTGCTTCTCTGAAATTAAGGGCAGCATTTACGTCTTGTACGCAATTCTGCCCAACTTAAGTACGTGAGCTACGTCATATAACACAACACTGTAATTACATAACATTCCTCAAAATGAGTACCTGAAACCTCAAATCTAACAACTACAACAGTGTCCAAAATACCGCTACACAAAATGCGGAACAGAAATAAATTGCAATTTAACTTGACGAAAGGCGTTTTTATATATTTATAAGAATGCATCACAATTTTAAGTGTGTTTTTTCATAGATAACATAATATAAAAATGCGTCATGTTTATATACATGTATTTCATATACCACTTTGTTAGTTTCATTGAACATAACTTGTTTTCATATGAGAAAAAACTTGTAATGAAATAGTAAAAGGTAAGAAAAAGTTTACATTTGCTTTTGGAATAAATATTTGTATTTAAATTTAGATATGCAGGAAAATATACAATTTTCTCAAAAGAATAGAACAAATTTGATTTTCTTCTGCAGTCTATCTTATATAGATTAAGCCTCATTTTAATTACTTTAAGGCAAAAATAGATATATGTGTTTAGACCATAAAATGAGATACACAATTTTTGGACACATAGAGACCGATATACAAATATTCAAACTCACAAACAAATAGATACAAAAAATTACATATACACAATTTTAAATACAATTATTGTCATATTTTGGATCATAAATTAGAAAATAAGTAGAGGCACACAACTGGACACACACAATTAAGCATACAGAGTTTCATATTAACACAAATTTTGACATATACTATTAGAAATAATAATTAGATATATAAATTTATACACTCATATGTTGATAAATAAATTCGACACCTTATTACACACACACAATTGAACACATAAATTAGACGCACAAATTCTCAGAAAAAAATAGGAATATAAAGAGACGCACACAGCATGTAGGAATCCTATGAAGGAGCATTTCTCACGTTACATATGTTGCTTCCTACAAAACACATAATACACAAATTCAGGCAAACTACGTATAAGGTAACACGTAGTACCGTTCGAGCTACGATTTTTGCAGTGGAAAATAAATAAATATTACATATAATGAACACGTAATTACGGCCTTTATTTCGTCAGTAAGAACTGCGCATGGGCCATATCGTTATCTGTGGTCTGAGTTGTCATAAATTGTTATTGAACATAATCTCATAAACATCAACATTTTATGAAAATCATTTATTGAAATTTATTTACATATCTTTAAATTCTCTATGAATATAACTGAAAAATTCTCATTCTCAGTAGAGCCGAGGGAAATAAAATAAAAGTAATATATTTTTATATGAAATATCTGCTTTGGTTTTTATATTTAATGAAAATGTAACATTCTAGAAAGCTTTTCAAAGAATACTGCTACATACAGTTTTATGAATATTCTTTCGTTGGGAGACGATTTTTTGCCAGGAACGGAGAGAAGGACGGGAGGATGGACAGAGAAACGTTCTAATTTAAAAGTCTCTTAGCGCCATTTTGTGAATGCAGTAGCAATAGAAGAATATCCACCATGTCAGGGGGTTCGCAGCTAACCTTCCTAGCACTGTTCGCTTAAAAATCAATTTCAAACTACGTAGATGAAGGCAGTTGGTCAAACCGAAACGTATGTAACTATGTATCAAAGTGAGTTATACTTCTAATAACGATACGTACATGTTACGTTTATATATTAAAAATGTGGTGAACAAAAATGTAGAATAATACTAAATGAAATGCCATTACTTGCTGAATATGAAATAGAAAACTATTTGCCCCATGGATTGGTAAGGAACTATTATAGTTTGGTGGATGGAGCCTTGGTGTGGGAGTCGAACTGTTAATATGCAGTTCGACGTTAAACTTGCCACTTCTGTTACGGCAGGAAGAGGATAAACACTTGCCTGTACACAGTGCAACTGCGTCGAAACAGTCAGTCAATGAATCCTTATTAAGTTATATTAATATGGCGACTGGATAGAAAAATATTAGCAAATCTCATTACCTGCCATTCTTTTGTACAGCAGATTTATGTGTTTTGTTTTGGTGGATATTTAAATGTTTTTGTTTGTGTTTCTGGCTGTACAGTGAATGACATTTCATCATTTCTTTAGTTTACACAATGCACCGTGTTCCAAAAATATTTGTTTAAACGACTGTAAAGAGGAAATCAGGACACAATTATAATTTTATAGTAATTTGTTGGAAAAAATTTGAAAAATACTTAATTTTTTGAGTAAGAAAATTTCTAACTGCGAAGATCTATTATCATAACACAGTGTAAAAATGAACAGGTGTTAATTTTGTTTTAATTATATTATATTTTCAGTTTATACCGACGTATGGACACAAAAATTGAGAAAAAGTGAAATTTATAGAGAAGAATATAAGAAAGCTCTACACATATAATTTTTCATTATTCAGTGCGTAATTTTTGTAAATCGTTTAAATTGCTACCTTCCTATCTCCCAAAATTAAAGGTAAATTCTTTCGGAATTTTAGGTTTTCTTCCGGCCATTAACGTTATTGCTTTCTGGGGCGTGACACAGTGCATTATTGTAGATTATATGTTAGTTTCAGTTGAATATGTTACCTGAGTTTTACGCAATTTTGAAATGTTTTTCGATTATGTGTCTTTCCGCCGTGTTCAATGTCAGCCAATCTAATTCAAAGAAATTACTTCCAAGTAGAGATCTATTAAAAATGTAACCACGGAAACAAATATTTTGAACACATATTTCATTAGAAAATATTATGTTTGAACGGTGCATATGTATTGCGTTAATGCTGATTGTGAATATATTTTTTGATACATTCCGAAGATAATTCCAATGCAATTCATTGTTGAATATATTAATTCTAAGCGGGGTGGTGAATTCCAAACTTCCCTATGAGAACCTAGAAACAATTAATTCTTTTGCTCAAATCACATTTCTGAAACTTTTTGTGTGTAGTAAAAAAAGTCTTATTTTAAGGCCAATACCCCCTCGAAACTCTAGTTTATTTATTATGGAATGTAAAGCGTTAATTATTCGATGCGTTGTTTGTGTCTTTCTTGATTTCTTATGTAAATAAAAATGTAATTGCAGGAGAAAAATT
>Ga0131853_10016112_pt1 | contig 13657 bp, 18 predicted proteins | sample TergutLab28metaG_FD_92764 | JGI IMG/M metagenome (GOLD analysis project Ga0131853, IMG submission 92764) | Labiotermes labralis P1 segment gut microbial communities from Petit-Saut dam, French Guiana - Lab288 P1 (version 2) (version 2) | ecosystem: Host-associated > Arthropoda: Insects >... | reverse complement strand
TGTGTGTAAGTGTATATATATATATATATATATATATATATATATCTTTCGATACATGCACTTTTACAGCTCGTCTCACACACGTCTACATTGAAGAAGAGGTGCAGTGAAGGTGTTTCGACTTGCTCGTCCAGGATTCAGCTGCCTTTGTCATTTTACAGGGTAGGTGTATTTGTCATAAATAGTGCTCATAACTTTCTGGTAATGTAATTTGTTTCCAACAATGCCTCGAAATTATGAGCACCAATTCTGATAAATACACTTTACAGCCCATATCACGCACACACACATAGTCTACAATGAAGAGGTGCAGTGAAGATGTTTCGACCCGCACGTCCAGGATTCAGCTGTCCTTAGGCAGTAAGTGTATATGTCAGATTCAGCGATCATACCTCTGCGGCATCGTTAGCATCTGAAAGCAAGCTTTAACCCCGTTGCAAAAAAAATATTACCCGCATTTCCCTTGTAGTTTGCTGGATACATACGATGCCTAAAAAATATGACCAACCACTTCGATACATACACTTTGCAGCCCATCACATACGTCTACGTGGTAGAGGAGGAGGAGGTGCCGGGAAGGTGTCCACTCGCCTGCGACCGTCCAGTAGTAGTGTCGGAAAAACAGTTCAAAGCAGTGTGATTACACGAGTGTACACAACTCCGACATTCGCGTATGAATACTTCTCCCTTGATATAACGAATGTAGACGCAATACGGAAACCAGAGTGCGTGTTCCCTCAACGCATTATCTGAGGGACGCCAATTTTGTAACCCTCCGCCACAGTGAAAGCATATTGTTCCATCACCTTGACGTGTAAATAAAGTGTCGTATGTAGACTCAAAGGTAATGAATCTAATAGTGATACAGGGATAGTGATGATGTATATACCTGTGTAGTAGAAACCCGCAGCACTCAAAGGTTGGGGAGAAGGATTCATATCGTGAGACCAATGTGTGTATGACTTCAATCGCGAATCTTTGGTATCGAAGTTTAAATATTTAGGTCCCTGCCAGATAATCGTGGCGCTTTGTAGTGGGCTGCTTTGATTTGGCCTAGAATTAGGTCTGTACTCCATTGCCATCAACTCGAAATGAAAGTAGGTTACACGCGTCGTGTGAATATATAAAGTGATTCATTGTTTTTTATCTGGTATGAAGTAGTTAATTTTCGATCAATAAACATTAGATTACAAATGAAAAATATTTATTACACGCTGCTACGTGCTTTAACAATAATAAGTAAGGTTACTGTGAGTGTATGCAAGTACAAACCGTTAAACATTATTAAGTATTTGTGTAAAATTTTTTTTTACAATGTCGTCTTGAGTTCGTCAAACAGTTGAGAATACACTATGTTCTTACTGGCGTTAGGAGTCGGTTCGACATAATTAACCAAAGTCAATGCTACAGTCACATATGTCAAGACGTCGGGCAGAGAGAGAGTGCACACTTTAAGTTGATTTTGAAGGACTTGAAACATTCTCGAAAGATACTGCAAGTCTCCGAGTCTCAGGCCGATGTACTGTTTACCGAGATACAATCGAGCTATCCCGTAGCTTCCCGTCGTGTTCAGTCTAAAATCGCCTCCTTGCACCCGTACTGCTCTTTGCCACGCATGGACTCGAATATCCTGGGCAGACATTCCACCATCTTGTCGACCTGCCTATCGTCGAGAATGAGGATGGTAGAGCCGCTCTTTTTTACGGATCCGAATTCCACGAAGGGATGACAATCTCCAGCGGGGTATAAACCGACGGAGACATATTTGTTCCTGTCTTCGTCGTCGAAAAAGTGGCTTCGCAGTTGGACCCGTTTGGGATCGAATATAAGATTGACGGCTTCGGAGTAGAAGTTGCAGGCGTCAAATTCTGGCGGTCGGACGCGTTTAGGCGCCGACGTTTCAGGCGAAGATGTTTCGGTAGCGTCCGGTCGACGTCTTCTAGTAGACATTGTCGATGGCAGAGTGATCAGGCAGCCTTCCGCTCGTTCAGTTTTAAGCAGCTGAAACAAATTTGGACGAATGACGTGACATGTCTTTACGGCACCTTACATAAGATTTCGTCTGCTGGAGGAAAATCAAACAATCGTAGAGGGAATGCGCGTATTTCGTAGCGCAATCGACGTTTGGAAATTTGTGACAAAGCAGGCTGCACCAGAGTTTATGATTGAAGGATGTGGTTGAGGACAGTTGAAATCCTACACGTTAAGAATAGGGCGACCCAACATTTCGGTGAAATATTTGCATTTGTAATGCCATAGCAGTAGAGGTGAGCGAACCCCGCTACCGACTGGCTCACGACCGTGTACAGATCGTGGTAGGCTATGTGTTCGTCCTCCCAATTGAGCCCGAAATCGTCTGAGCCGTGTGACGTCATGGTACAGGAGCTCTTGAAACGGAACGAATCGTTCATGTTGTTGGCCGCCACAGAGAGTTCCTTGACCATGAACTCACCCTGGCGCCATTTCAAAAATACGAAATCTATTGCAACCTCCATATCGGCGGTCGACATAACTGAGAATGACGAAACTACGATTGAGTACTCAACTTTTATATAGAAAACTGGAGTTGCACTGTACGCCACTTTCGCCGCAGCCGTCGTTACCTCGCCGCGGTGAAGACCCCTCCCCGTATTCGGAAGCGAAGGCTCGGAAGATCTGCCTGTCTGCAGACGACGCACCGTCGAGTTGCCCGATGAATTGTTTGGCGGTAAACCCCCCGTCCATGTAGAGAGCGAATAGACAGCAACATTTGCCGCAGATATTACTCGTCAGATCTTGAAGTTGTCTCTTGTTGTAATCCCAGACGGTACTGTTACGTCGTATGAAGGCCTCTATGTCGGGGACGAGCGGTACGATACCGTACGAATCGAAGTAATAGGCGCTCGATGATTTTGGGAAAAATGTACCGCTATCCTTTGTGAACCTATTTCTGTGTGAGGATTGGCGTTGATTATGACTGTGCCGGCTTGCGTGACTGAGAGTCGCAACATATCGGAGGGGAAGACCCCTAAGAACGATCTCACGTCCTTCAACGTACACAATATCTCCGTCGTGTTCATTATTTTATATATTTTTAAATCCGTCCTGTCCTTTCGCGAGGTATCTACGCGACCCGAATTATCGTATTCGAGATAGAATATACACGTGATGTGTTCGGCTAAGGGCTTGCTGAATTTCAATTGCACTCTGATATAGCCATTATCAGGGTTTGACGTATGTCCCTCAGAGGCGGCTCGATCGGGTGTCAAGTCGAAGAGTAGCATGATATAGCCGTTTATATACATGTCGTGAGTTATCTGGAGACCCGAGTTCGAGTGTTGAATGCCCGAAACTTCAAACAGTGTCCTGTACTCCATGAATGATGTCTTGTCCTGATCCATGCCCAGATATAGACCTTCGGCTGGGTCCAGTCTGCCGTTCACGTTCAGCGCGAAAGAACTCAGATCGTAGTGGCGGAAATGATACGGGTTCGTCTTCACGGAACCGAGAAATTCCGTGTTCTTCACCATGGTGAATAGGAGTCGATTAGGGACGGTTCCCAACACAGCGTTGTCTAAGGAAAGCGATTGCACTCCGCAAGAAAACTTGATAGACTTCAGTTCGACTCTGGTCAGATTGCAGGGTGCGAGAGCTCCCTTTCCGAGAGCGATGTTGTGGGCCGACGGGAGTGAGGGACTAGGTCTGACGCGGTTGACCAATAGTTGGGCGTCGAGATATTTGAAGACCGTCTTTGTTTCCGCATCTTTGTTCATCAGGTGGAAAAACGGCTTGGCCTTTTTGAGTTTGATCTGCATTAGGACGCCCGGTATCACATATAGCGGTACGACACATATGTCGCTGTGTATCCGGACGTATAGTTGGACCTCATTGCTCTGATTTATCCTGTTCCATCGCGTGATGGAAACTTTATTCTTCGCATCGGCGTCTGTAGGGTCGCAGAGCAATAGGTCACCATCATCCAGGTACCAGAACTGATTTGTCAGATGCTTGGCTGCGGCGTCACTACAATACGTCAATACCGTCTCGAAATACGAACGAAAGTTATAGATTTCCGTGGCCTTCTTATAGTCACGCCGTTTAGAGCGATGCTACATTGACTGAAGAGCGAGTGCAAGAAATTATTCGTCACCGCAGTAAAATTGGTGTTGTCCAAATTTGTACCGTTAGCCTTGACCAGTTTACCCCGAATATATAGTTTTATGTTTAGGTAAACGTATGTGTCATTATCGGCGGGGATCAGGAATTCTAGATCGCTCTGTTGCACGGAATCTATGGGCTTGTACGTCACATCGGACTTCTCGACGACAGACGTCTGTATAGATCTTAGGATAAGATATCTCTTTTTGTAAGCCTTGGTTTCTTGCCGCCTTTCTGTCTCCGCTTCGCTACTACTCATCCTCATGCTTTGCGCTTGCGACCTCTTCCCCGCAAAATACCGATCAGATTTTGAGCCATTTCGTTCATTCGACGCGAGACTATATCCCGAGGGTTTTCGTCGTCCGTCGATCTGGCCATGTCTGTCACCATATCGCCTCCGGTACGTAACGTCTCTCGCCCCAAAATTTTGGCACCACTCCAGAGGACCGGTCTAACCATTCGCCATAGCCCTGCCAAGAAACTACCGATCCCGTAGCGTCGCTGAAAAAAGGGTGGAGATGCGTAGATGGGTCCTATGCTGTCGTGCTTCCCCGCGACCCGCCCGTGACCCGCCTGGTGAAGGTAGTAACGCACGAGAAGATCCATAAGGATAAAATGTACGGCAAGGATGATGATGAGATTATTTTATACTATTATTACGACGTCCAAACGCGCCGAAAATGTAAGACCACCTTGGAAGGCGTCGTGCTACTTCTGAATACGACCGGCTTGCCCCTCAATTGCAATATATCTATTCTTATACTTTTAAAAATCTGCTTCTTGACGGGCAGATAGTAGACGTTATCGAACACGTGTTGACCCGAGAGTGACGGATAAATAAGCATCCTCCTACAACGGACCAGGGCTCTACCCACATACTGAGGCGATATCAGATCGCAAAATATCAAGCCTGTAGTGTCGCCAACGAGTTTCGTGGTGTTAAACGTACCCACACTGTTCGGAGGAAAGGAGATTTCGCATACCTCCACTTCCCAATTGTCGGAATAAACTATTTCTACGGGTCGCCCCAACTCGGCAGTGATTACTGCGATCGTATTATCCGGATATAGATTTTTCGATGTGTTAATCAACAACGCCCGGTAAAAGTGTTTAGGATCGAGGTTGGACATCTTTCTTCACGCTCGACGCCGGAACCCAGGAATCAAAGTCTTTCGAATGACCTCTCCAGCGGACTAGATATTCTAAAATGCCGCGTCTGACCCGCTTGTTCAGAATTTTATCTATCTGAGAGACTGAACGACTCGTAACGCGAACCCGGGTCAGTTCTTCCTGATAGAATTGGTCCTCTATAGGAGTCCCGTTTAAAGCTTCCAATTCGTAGAGGAGTCGCGGACGCCTCTCTATCAACTTCGCTATCCGGAATATCTCCGTGCTGAAATTCTGCAGGACGTTCTTCGCAAACTTCAACTTCTCCTTGCAGATACACACGTGTTGCCCCACGTGAAACTGGGCCTTCGCGACGCGAACGCCGCGTCTCCAAGCCTCCGTCCTCTTCCATATCGCTAGGACGTCCGAATCTGTCACTCTCGACGGCGCCATGCCCGTCGCCGAGTGAACCGTGTCATTGTAGGCTTTGACAAATTTTGAAAGAACGTCGATATACCTATAGGTATTTTTGTAAGTGAAATATTTATACAGCCTAACACGAATTGTCGTATGCGCGCGTTCGACTACGCTACATTTAACGTCTGGATTCCTACACAACTGAAACTGAATGCCCTCGCCTTTCAACATCTCTCGTAAGTCTTTATTAAGAATTCTTTACCCTTGTTTGTTCGCAAACAGACGGGGCGCCTGCGGCGAATAGATTCTTCGAATATCGATGTAAATGCTGACGCAACGGCTGTACCTGTCTTTGACCTCGGAGGGACCAGTTGTAGAAATTTCGCAAATACATCAATTACGAATAAAATGTATTTGTAATTATCGTTAAATCTGCCGAGAGCCCGGACGTCGAACAGGTCGCATTCCCAGACGTCCATCACGTTATTCACCGTATAGGGGTTGCGTGCGAAACGCTTCCTAATCGGTCGGTGAAGCGTGTAAGCATCTTGGTTCTCTAGCCAGTCTCTGATATCGTCGAGCTTAATATTCTACTTCTTCACGGCCATACCGAGTTTTCGAAGGGTCTGGCGGGGTCATAGTACAATCTGTTAGCGGCGGCCGCCATCAGTATTTTGCCCACCGTCGACGTAATGCTGTTTCGATACCACGTCGCCTGATATGCGGGAGGAGGGGAACAATGACGTCACGATATTTAGATCCTCGCATTATCTCTACGTCGGCGCCGGGCCGGTATTCGTTAAAATGAGAGTTTGTCAGCTCCAGTATTTTCTTATATTTTTTCAGATCGTCTGTCGTGATTTTCCTTCGATCGAAAATCTTGCGCGTCAACAGCTCATACAATCCGGTCGTCCCTCTAAATTATTTTCCCTTAATCGTGATATCGCTATCGGTATCTACGAGCACTGTAGAATCGCCTATCTTGAACGAGTCACCGTCTTTTCTGATCCCGTATCGAGGTTGGAGATGGCGGCGGCGGCGGTTGGAGAGATATTGAAATATGTACGGCCTATCTTTGGAGCCGACATTCTCTCCCCTACCGAACGCCCGTGTATCTCCCTTGACAAAATCATCATCATCATCATCATCATCATCTTCGTCGTTGTCGTCACTGATTTCTCCGATAGTGAACCTCGGCTTAGGCGTATCGTATACCGCCGAAGTAGAGTGTATGGGGACCACAGATTCCTTCTGCGTCCCGACTTAGAAATGTCGCGATGGCAGAGGCGGCTGTTTCTTTTTCTTCTTCTTCGCCTCAGTTTCAGTATGAGAGGACGATGGGGGTTCTGGTAAGACTTTCTGTAGAATATCCTCGATCGCCTTCATAAGGGTCTTAGTGTTATATCGGTCTCTCCCATATTTTTAGGAAATTTAACACATTCGTCGTAGGGATGATGTTGTTTTTCGCGTTTTCGCGTCGTCTTCTTCTTCTTCGACAGAGGCGGAGAATGTAGAGACTTTAGCTTACGGGTCGAAACAAGAGGTGGAGATTATTTCCGGGCCTCTCCGGAAAACTATTCGGCAGAAACGAGATACATTTCACTTAACATTAATATTATTTGGAGGAATCGATCAGGCTTGCGATTGCGGGCAGAACGTCGCTGAGCAGATGGAGCAGGAATCCGCCTCTGTGAATTATGAGCCTCTTCTTGGTAGATAAAGGAACTTGTTTGTCGGCGTCCTTGCGAAGTTTGACCTTGTGCTTTCGCAATTTACGCGTGTCACAACCTGTCAATTTGATGTTTCCGTTCAAGATATTAAGAATGCACTCGCTTAAGCTATTCACGAGTTCCTTGTTACAGTTAGAGATTACGCAGTTTCGGTTCGGCCGTCCTTAGTACGTGAAAGGCGTGATAATACGATTTCACTCCCTTCATCACTTATCGAGGGGGAGGGCGAATAGATAATAGTCTGTTCTGTCGGGATTATATCGGTTCGAAAACCCAAGCGATCATCGGTATCCTGTGAAAGATCTAGGAATAGGTACCCGTGGGTTTTTGAGTCGCGTCCAGGTAGGCCTTGTAGAGACTAGCACTGTTTTCCCGGTAAACTTGACGAGCCAAAACATGAACTCATTCATATCTCTCACGTTTTTTAATGGGACCAGATATTTCGCGTTTAGAGAAATGTCCCTACAATAACGACCCTGGTGAAAGAGGTTCTGCGTGATCAGAATCACGCTGATATTTCTGTGATGGCTGCCTTTCGTAAACAGGTCACACACTTGCTTGGAATTGACGTCGATCAACAGATCGTCGAGGATCACGAGGCACGGTCTGCCGCGAGCGTTTTGAAAATCTTTCGGGACGCCCTCGTTAAAATGTACGTCACTCTTCTTCGGCAGTTCTGTCGGCGACGGAACCGCGGTGTTCTCGCTATAGCACCAGATCACCCCGCCGTGGAAATCCCGTTCGGTACACAGGGCGTCCAGGTTCTGCAGGAACCGCACGCAGAACGACGACTTTCCAGATCCGCTAGGTCCACTTATTATGCACGTGAACGGATGCTTAAATTTTAGGTCATCACTCATGTATAGGCAGGCTAAATTGGAACATCTCTCCGCAAGGAACCCCTCCTATTTATACCCGAACGGGACGGACGTGTGGTCGTCTAACTGCCGTCTCTTGAAAAATGAAATCCTATAAATTTTGTTTTCCGGTTCGGTGACTATCGAGACTAATCCTCCCACATTCCTCTTCCGTTTAATTTTCTTCTCTGTGTGGACATTTACTACGGTTGGGGCTCATCCCCCGACCTCAAAATCATGTCCTTGATACGTTCAAAATTAACTAATTTCGATGCATTTTAATTTAGAGTTATGTCCCTCACTTTACATACTGTTTTTTCTTCTTCTTCTGTTCCGCCGGTCATAACCCTGTACGCGTAGTTTTTGGGTCCCCCACTCACAAATTCAGAATTACATTCAGAGGGGGCAATTCGGAGGCCATGTCTCCCAATTTCTTTCAATCAGTGCGGGTTCATCCCGCGGCTGAACGTGTATCACCGAGTCCATACCGCAATAGATGGCATTCTCTCGCAGCCTGTCCAAATAGCGATACAGATGTATCCTCGCCCCTGCAGGTACGTAAGCGCCTATGACTTCATTGGTATGACGCAAATTTGGCACGTCTTCTTCTGCCCCGCGCTTCCACGAGTGCCAGACTACGTCATAGAGCAAAAACGAGGTTCAACACCTCGATGCCGGGCGTGGCCAAAAAACCATAGAGTTCTTTGGGTTCGGTGATTATCTTAGTAATAGTCCGATCGTCCCGCTCCGTCAACTTTCCCCACATCGAGATGAGGCGGAGTTTGGCCAGACCCCGTTTCGTGGCGTTAAACCTGATACACTCCCTATCCAAACTTATGCCTTCGCTCTGCCAGAACAATTCTACATAATGATCCTCGTCCTCGGGGCTTCGAACCCGGCTAGGATAACCGCTAGCTTCAGCTTTCAATTTCAGGAACGTATTAATGTAATTCACGAAAGACCTCCATCGCCTGTTGCGGGGTTGTGTTGGGTCACCTGTTACTCGTATACCTCATGGATCTCGAGTATTCTCTATCCTTTCTGCACAGCAAATCTAATTTCATCCATTACCCAAGTACCCTTGAGGGCGCGATGCTCATCCTCGGTATGCGTTCATTCCTCACTGGAACTGTGAACACATGTTCTACACAGGCACAACATGAGTTTATTATTACATCTGAAGGGGAGGACGGGATGGTATAACTTGTCTGGCGGAACGATCGAACATCTGATGAGACCCTCCATACATAAGCATGCTTCTATGTCCCTACATGCATCGCCCACGTGAATGACTGGATGAGCTATGGGGAACTTAAATTACTTACATATGTATGGGTAGAGTCTCATGACATCGACATATTGAATGATTTCATTCTCCCTCGTTAATACGGTGGAGACACATGATCTCGGTTCGACCACCGTAGAGGGCATCACGGTGACGCAGCGGACTCTGCTGTACTATGGGATGCGTGAGGATTTGTGGTTTCTGTTTCACAATACGCGACTCGTCAAACTCGCATTCCCTTTGGACCTTGACCAGACAACCCAATCGCGTTATCTGCTCCAGGCACGACATCGTCCGCTTATACCGTTCCGCTAGTGTATCGCCACTCGTGGTGATGACGTCACGGAAAGGTTGACACGTGTAACCGTGAAAATAACATCCAAAGAACTCTTATATTGTTAGAGTCTCGGGGCAGTAACCGTCTACACTAAACTGGGGCAATTCGGGTACCTTGTACTCGCGACCGTTGCGGCCGTGCATTATTTTTACTCCGTCCGTCTCCTCCATATGCAGCAGCCACATAAAAGCCTTCTGACTCTAGTTTTTGTTACACGTGTATCCTCCAGTAGGAATAAGGCCTATAGTATCGGGCTGCAGGAAACGTTTACGCAGGAACTTATTGCACGACGATGCGATAGTTATCGACTCGAGAAAAATGTCAAGATTCCCTATTTGCATGAATTCTCGCCGGAACAATCGGCACGAATGCCTCAAGACCGTAACGTCTACTTGTCAGTATTTTATTCGAGCACGCGCTTGTTGTCGAACGGGGGGTCCTGGGTCTCGTACCACTCGAGAAACTCACTCCTCTCCCCTTCACCCATTTCATTCACCCCGTAGTACGAGACGTTTGGAAGGGGTCCTATGTAATCTAGGTTTTCCTTGGTGTTAAAATAGTGAGGATACAACGATATGGCTACTGTCAGACCGAACGCCTCGGGCAGCCAGCGCAGAGGGAAGGGAAGGAAGGACACGCTGTCCAAAAACACCAGGTGTTCCATTCTCATACATATGATTTTCAGTCCGTTCATAATCAGGTCCGGTTTCCATTTCAATAATATCGCTTTTTTCAGTATAAAGTGATGGTCGAATGCCTTGGCGTTATGTGCTATAGCGATTATCTTATTGAACCAAGGGCGTGGTTCCGTTAGGTATGAAAGCAGTTACCCCACGGGATCTTGCCGGAACGAGAGCCTCCTCGTACCACATCGCACGCAATCGCATGCGTCTTCGGCGTCCTCGCATCGAGAACAAACCTGCTGCACGCAGACGAGATTGGGTACGTGTAACATAGCCTCGTCCGCGTACTCGGTATTTTGGCTCGTCTCAAAATCGTAAAATACGTACAATACCTTATCTCCAGCGGGAGGTAACGCGTTCTTCAGAGGTTTCATGTAACATAAATGTCGTCCTATTTCTTTGTTATCCATACAGGTGTCACAGAATCTTTTGTAACATCCGTGCTTTTAGCGCGCCACGAGCAATCCGCACGTGTCGCAACACCGCTTACTTTCGCAAACCGATTTCATATTCGATGTGCGCAGCTTGTGGTTTGCCAAACACGCGGCGTTTCTAAAGTGCCAATGGTGGTCGTCGCAGGGGATTGGAACCTCCGCGAATGCGCACGGTGGACTGACCATGCAATCGCTACACTTCTGGTCGCAGACGTGGGCGTTGTCGCGTTTACAAGCCTTGCTGCATCCTTTACATCCGTACTTTTTCGCCATGGCACCGTTAAGATTCGCTATGACGTGATAATGTCGTTCGACCTCCTCGTAAAGTATATTGAGTCTTTTGGGGAGTCTACCTGTTCTTCGAACATTATATCTTCACAGCTCAGACGGCGGTAGACGACTATCTTATAATGCCGAAAGATTTCCTGGAATGTGACGAATTCGGGGATCCCCGCCCCGTTGGACAGGTCGATACCGGTAGTCTCGAGTAAGGTTTGGACTACTTGACGTCTCATCCTGCCTTGTCGATACGCTTTATAATCAGGATCATTTTCCACCTTCGCAATAGATATTACTAGAGCATAGGCTAAACAGTTCTCTTCCGCTTTCACCTCCACTATACTTGTCTTGAGATGAGCCATTACGGAGAGCGGTTGTCCCTACTCTAGATCGCGCTTTTCCCGAAACCAACGGGCATCCTCACCGAATGCACGGTTACGACCAGCGTGTACAGAGCATTGAAACTAGAATTCGACTGGGAAACCTTTTCGAAAACGCTCCATTTCACGTCCGCGGATAGTTAATCTTTCCGTCTGAGAGTTATTCCGATCGGCTTGTCGTTTTGATTCACCTGATTTCGAATCGTTATGCCTACCATGTCGCTATCACCTACATCAAGTAACACGTGCCCAACTAAGTCGTTCACACTGTCTAGAAAATGTGTTACGGGGTCACTGTTGTCCGAAGGAGGTATTAAGCGCGCTGTAATCTGCCTTCCTACAGCATTGTACCGTCTGTACTGTCTCGTATTACAGTCCAGTATGTCGAATCTGCGATCCATGATCTTTCTCTCTCTCTCGCTACAAAAAAATACACACCTATTTAGGGGATATACACACTCTAAAAAAAAATTCACTTATATTCAGATTACTTACAATTCTGCCTATGGTGTCCCCACACAAACACTGTTGCTACAATGTGTGAGCGACCCCTATTTATTGCTGGCTTATGCTGATGTCATTCACTTTTTTTGTTTTAGAGTTGAAGGCTACACGCGCAAACTTTTCCCTCTTCACGTCACATAGATACTTCAGGTAGTTATTATTTTTAGATACATATATCATAAAATTATTTCTGTTAAATGAGTATTCACTACATGCGGCTGTTTTTTTCTTCCCGCTTACAGGCAAAATAAAGGATGGATCTGGCAAAGAATTTCGGTGATGCCACTGCCAGCGCTTCCTGCGCTTCCGTCAATATCAGCTCATTAATAATAAATGGACCATACCCCATTGTCCACGCTAAACGGATAATACTAAATTCGGGTCCACAGTCCTGCTGTCCATACCGGACACCGATGAACAATTAGTACAGATATTCCTCCCGAAGCGATACGCTAGTGTCGTGTCCGATGAGGATATAGACAAAATTAATTCCAGATCGATATACCTAAACCTTGTGTATAAGGGCATGTGCGAAAGGACCAAATCGTACTTGTTGTCCATAGATGAGTAATTTCTTTTACATCTACATATAGAACCAATTTGCTATTTTTTTGACACACTCACACACACACACACACACACACACACACACACACATGAAACCCCACGGCATATCCTTTGGCGGATCGGACAGTCAGTTTCTAACTCAACAGTCCCTGGTGACTGAGATGTGGCACGCCGTATGGTTTAGCAATTCACTGCCCGGGACTCGAACATTGACCATTTGTACATCGATTGTTACAGACATTCGGTTAAATAGATATCTGCTGTAAAATTACAGGAACTTACCCTGCTTATATAGCGGGTGTACTCACATCCTTTTACAATATTGCCCCTTGCATAGGAGGGCTTCACATAGCTAGAACTTCCTCCTCTATCTTAGACAATTTCTATAGGAAGGCTGATACATTTGTAATCGAAATTTTTCAGTTCCGAATAGTGGAACGGCAGGAATATGAAGCATTCCGTGATTATTCCAACTATGAAATTACGTTCGAAGATGTGACACCTGCTTTTTCAGTTACAATTATAGATGTTTCTACATTTAATGGCTAGCCTGTATCTTGTGGATCTAGATCTAACATCAATTCCTCTTAATTTATTTGGGAATAAATGTGTTGTTTTGCTGTCAAATCATGTTCCTTTCAACACACCTACGGTCCTATACTTACAACATCATAGTTCTAATAGTGATGGTTGGGAATCTTCAGTCCTATGCAATGACTGTTTGAAGGAAATTCTAAGTATACTACAGCCTATGGTGGTAAACTGTACCTCAGACCCCTCGTGTAGATGCAATGTATGCCTAGGGCAGCCCCCATCACTCAGAAATTTAACTTCCCAAACAGTTTTCCATTAACACTTTCAATTTATCACAGTTTACACTGACTGACAGAACATTGTACCACCAGTATTTGTATGCTGTGGAATCGCAGACAGTTTCAGA
>Ga0131853_10016110_pt1 | contig 13657 bp, 15 predicted proteins | sample TergutLab28metaG_FD_92764 | JGI IMG/M metagenome (GOLD analysis project Ga0131853, IMG submission 92764) | Labiotermes labralis P1 segment gut microbial communities from Petit-Saut dam, French Guiana - Lab288 P1 (version 2) (version 2) | ecosystem: Host-associated > Arthropoda: Insects >... | reverse complement strand
ATCAAGTTGATGCACAACAGATCAGCATCCTGCAGGAGACTCTTACCGTTGATAAAGTCGAGCAGTATTATTCGGAGATTCGGGGCAATGCAAAAACCCCCGCCCTTCTTCAACTGCTGGAGGAAAAGCGGTTTGGCCTTTCTTTGGTGTTTGTAGCTACCAAATCCATGGCAGACAGATTGGCTCGCCAGCTGGTCGATGCAGGGCATCTGGCTGACACTATTCATGGAGATTTGCGCCAAAGCCAAAGGGATAAGGTAATGCAACGGTACCGTAAAGGCAAGATTGGTATCCTGGTTGCAACTGATGTAGCCGCCCGGGGCATCGACGTAGGCGGGATTGACGCAGTGGTTAACTACGATATTCCCGGCGACGCAGAAAGCTATGTGCATCGGATTGGGCGAACCGGCCGAGCTAACCGGGACGGCGTCGCGTATACCTTTATTTATCCCAAAGAGAGAGAAAAGCTGCAAGGGATTATGACAAGCACGAAAGCGACGATATTGCCTGCTCAGCTACAAGTGAGCGCATTTCCAGCTCATGAATCTTCCGTTGCCAAGCAGCGTCCATCCGGAAAGACTTCCAGACGCAATAGTGGTAATAATTATTGGAATAAAAGCCGCTCACGTAAGCGGGTTGGTGCTTAACCGCGCCCATTTACGGTAAGGTAAGATAGATACCCATTACATTTTTTAGCTCAATTATGAAACAAGCCATGCTTTGCGTCTGCAAATCATAGCTTGTTTTGTCTTTATCGTTTTACGTGGCGATTGTACTAGCTCGGTACTATGCTAGCATTGAATGGCTAGCCATTCGAACCGTATCATCAAAACATACACCTTTTGCTAGGGCAATTTCAGAAAACAACCGCTTTTGCGCTTTAGGCAAGACTTCCTTTTCAAAATTACCAAGAGCTGCCTGTTTCTCCTGCACCAGCAACTCCTTAATCATTTTAGCCAGCGTTAAAAGATCAGAACTTTTCATCGCTGCTTCATAGGATTCTTTGCGGTTTTTATGGTCGTTATCCCAACCTACTTCTGTGTTTGCAAGGAAGAAGAGGATTTTGTCAGCTTCTTTGGATGAAATGATTTTCCGCAATCCGATTTGACTTGCATTTTCAACTGGAATCATAATCTTTGTATGTGGATCACATTTAGGAATCAGTATAAAATACTGCGTCTCTTTTCCATTATAATCCCTGTAGCAAATTTCCTGAACTGTGCAACCACCGTGACCGGGATGTGCTATATGAGCTCCTACCTTATAAATATGCGTATGCCCCCTCTCATGGTCGAATCATGCTTAGTCCCATTATCGTATAGTATCAGTATACCACATTTCAAGATAATTAACAAATCCCAACTGCTTCCCATCAATATATAGAGCCACTAAAGACATGTCAAACGACTAAAACGCAGAGACCCTTTTCTTACGTCCTCTTATTTATACAAATGGCATGTCTTCTTCCTGCCATACTTCTGCTCAAAACGCTCCGGAGTATTGAACGCAAGCGTGTCATGTGGACGCTCGGAGTTGTAAAAAACGATGTAGCCATAATAAATATGTTGTTGTCATGTGCGGCCCACCTTTCTTCCAACAACGATGATGAATTTTGCTGCTGCAATTGCATATGCCATTTGACACACTCTCTCTTAGTAGTGTATAATACGATTATATTTAAGTATAGGAGTTGGTAAGTTCGGCGCACTTGGTATTACATAATCAGTAATATAAGTGAAACGTGGAGAACTCAAGTAATCATTATCAGCATAAGAGCAAGAAAAACCTGTTGCTAGTTCAGGTCTTGTTTCTATGTCTAAAATGGTTATTTTTTTGTTTTCCACAGGATAACTGGCTTTCAGGCTGTGGAAAACAAATTCCACAGCTTTTTTGTTGTGGAAAATCAACAAGAAAAAGGAGGAAAAGACGATGAATAACAACAGTATATGGAACAAAAATTTTATGACATTTGTACTCGCTTTAGAGTTGCAATTAATAGCAAAAACACTAATCAGATCAGCTTCAAAGGCGGCATGACTTTGCAACGTAATTACAAAGATATTATTGAAGGCTCGAAAAATTATGCACCTACACCAACTGGTGCAAAATTAGAAGTAAAGGCCAAGGCGAATAGCTATCAACTGGCATTTGAAGTTGAAGATATTGATTACTGGCAAGCGAAGATAAGGGCATCTGATGCCCAGATTATCCACGATGTGCATGAATATAATTGGGGGCAACGAGTGATTCGATTATACGACCCTGATGGACATATTATCGAACTCGGCGAAGAATTGGAAGTTGTTGCAAAGAGATTCCTTGCCCAAGGACTTACCGAGCAGGAAGTTTCAGATAAGTTTAGGTTTCCCTTAGAGTATGTACAGCAACTTTTGAACGCCAAATAGGCATACTACATTATAGGATAATAAAAAAGCGGGGAGCAATCTTGAACTGCACCCCTTCCATTAAACAGTATAACATACTGTCTAACTTTCGGGGTGCAGTTCAAAGACCGGCGGGCGTCCGTTTATTATTGGCAACGGAAAAATTAGCCTAGAAAATTGGGATAGCCGTAACGGGTGGTTAAAAAATAGCCACCGGAATTCCCTCGTACATTCCTTCCGGTATGTCCAGTATCTGAGCAACTCGTTGCTCAGAAAGGTCGACCCATACTTCAATCACAGCTTCCAGAGTGTGTACATTGGTTAGCAAATTTAATGTTGGTGATACGTCATTATTTCTGAGATTGACTCTCGTAATAATAACTTTGAAATGATTCGGGTCATAATTCCTCGGTGAAGCATGGCCTACTCCTCGTTCCACACCATTCATAGGTATTTCTGGAGCAAACCAAGTAGTGGGCAGAATATAGTTGATATACATTGCGTTATCATTATGCTCTGCAAGTATGGAAACAACCCTGTCATCTGTGTTTATGATATGCATAATATGGTTGATTTTCTCTTCACTCATCTCACTGATTGAAATGTTAACGCTGTTGTTTGTGGATGTGGAATGCAAGCTATTGATTGACATGCTCTGTAGCCCGCTGGCCATTCCTAAAGCCACAAGTAGTGCTATGCAATATATTGCTAATAGAGCTAACGCTTTTTTCGTTTTGGACTTAGGCAAACGAAGTTTTGAAAACGGCGCTATACGCAAAGGCAAGAACATATTCGTTTTATTTCTATAATCAATGTAAGATTGCCCGAACTTAGCAGCGCACTCTCTTTCCTCTGCTTTTGCCAGTAAATAATACGCGAAAATCATTGTTACAAACATGATTGCTCCAATAAAGCGCGGCCACATAATCAGCAGTCCCAAGCTGCATATTATGAATGACGTATATTGTGGGTGTCTGACAATATTATATATTCCCCCCGTTACAACACCTTTTTTCGTTAGCTTGCTGTAGTAGACTTGGCAAGCGCCTATACAAAAAGCTAGAAATCCCGTGATTGCAAGAACGGCGCCTGCTGTTGTTAGAACATTAATAAAAGCCGATGATGTACTGCGCACAACATGGGGCAAAAAGAAGCTGTTTAGCCACGCCAGAGCAGCATTGTCGTTGAAGAAGTTAAGCGCAGGTGCGTAGACTGAATAAAAATATATGGCAAATGGACTCGCCATATAAAGAAACTCAAAAGCGATAATGACGTAGAATGCGGCCGCACTCCAAAATGTTCCCTTCACAACAGCGTTATTTGTCTTCATTGCAGTGTCCTCCATGAGATTGTTTTTGTTTTGATGTACATAATATCTCATGAAATTCTTTGAAATTCGTTTGAAAACAAAACGCGCTTGAAAGCGCGTCCTTTGTCGTATATAATGAAATACAGTGCCGTAGTGATTTTCAAACGAAAATCAAAGATAACCGCGATATACTGAACCATTACTATGAATGGCGGTGATATCAATTGAGAATTTTGCTCGTGGAAGATGAAGCAAGGCTTGCTGAGGCGTTGGAACAGATACTAAAGAAGCAAGGCTATATTGTTGACGCTATCGGGGACGGCTCGACCGGGCAGGATATGGCAGAAACAAATATTTATGACGTAATTATTTTAGACAGGACTTTGCCGGGCGTTGAAGGTGTTGACATCTTGAAGCATCTGCGAGCAAAGCGCGTCACAACGCCTGTGATTTTCCTTACGGCAAAAGATACTGTACCTAACAGGGTTGAGGGATTAGACGCAGGGGCGGACGATTATCTTATCAAGCCGTTTTCTAAAGATGAATTGCTGGCGAGGGTACGCGCCCTCTCTCGCCGTTCGGAGAGTCTGCAAACGAATGATACATTATGTGTCAACTCATTGTGTTTAGACGTGCGCTCCTGCGAAGTTTCGATTGGCGCCGAGAAAGCGAAGCTAACCGTAACAGAAGCGCAATTATTGGAGTTACTCATGCGCAACCAAGGGCAAGTATTAACTAAAGAGCAGATATTAGATAAAATCTGGGGCTTTGATAAAGATGTTGAGATAAAGAATGTAGAGCTCTATGTTTTTTATTTACGCAAAAAAATTGGCCTTGAAAAAGGCGGCGTTACCATCAACACGGTTAGGGGCATAGGGTACTGCCTAAAGGAGATACAGCCATGATAAAAAGCCTTAGAAAACGGTTTGTACTTTTTAACGTCTTAGTAATCAGCAGTATAATTTTTATTGTTGGATTACATGTATTCATGGGTTCACCGAGAAGTGATTTGCCTACTTATAGATATGTAATAACGCTGTTACTTGCTGTTTCCATAATGTTTATTGGCAGCCTGATTTTATCAAAGGCGGCTATCCGTCCGATACAGGCGGCTTGGCAAAAGCAGCTTGATTTTACCGCCGACGCCTCACATGAGTTGCGCACCCCAATAACCGTAATTCAAACGAATTTAGATTTGGTAATGGATAACCGGGACGAAACTGTAGAAAGTCAAATGAAATGGCTAGAAAACATTGAAACAGAAAATAAGCGCATGGCAAAGTTGGTTGAGGATTTATTAACGCTATCCCGTGCAGATACAGACCAGCAGATGCTTGAAAAAGAAACCTTTATGATTGACGAAGCAATTTCAGAAGCTGCCACACCTTTTGAACCTATAGCAAATGAGAAAAATATCAAGCTCAATATATATGCAAATAATCAAACTGCTTTCTTCGGTGACAGGAAACGAATGAAACAGCTTATGGTCATACTTTTAGATAACGCCTTAAATTATACAGATTCCGGTGCCGTAACGGTGGCTTTGGCCAAAGGCGAAAAAGAAATAACCGTTACTGTTTCAGATACCGGGCATGGAATTGAAGCTGAATATATCGGCAAAATATTTGACCGTTTCTACCGTGTGGCAAAGACCAGAAGCCTAAACCAAGAGGGTTCGGGGCTTGGATTGTCTATCGCAAAGTGGATTGTGCAGGAACACGGTGGTGTGATTCAAGTAACGAGTACGCCGGGTAGCGGAACGGTTTTTACTGTGTGTTTCTCGCAAATAAGTATATGAATAGGGGGTTATATAGTTATGGGATTTTTTTGGATTAGTAAGAAAAAAGAAGCACCTGGCGATTGCTGCGGACATAACATCGAAATTGTATCTATGAATCCAAGTAAAGATATGGTAAAATAAATGTAGAATTTGGGCGACAGGTTTCGTAAAACCAAGCGCCTTTCCTTGTTAGGAATTATATAAAACGAGTTATCAGTTGGTCAGGACTTTTTCAAAAGTGGCAAGCTTTTTACCCACAGACGGCATACCCTGTCTCGGGGTAATCACCGTGGGGTTACATACCTTTTTCAAAGTATATAACCCACTATAACTTTGGCGTTGCCGAAAGTGCCGTGGGTGTTCCCGCGGGGCCCTGCGGGGCAGGTTTTGCCGATGCCAACACTTGCGGTAAAATTGAAAAAGTGCAACCGGACGAAGAAGCCAATCTGAAATTTCGAGATTGCCATCTTATCTGTGCCACGCTTTTATAGCGGCAACCTTGTTAAGTTTGCCTGCAAATGGCTAAACGCTTGGGTAAGAGAGCGATGGTTGCCATCTTCTCGCTGGAGGGGAAGACATGATTAAAATTAATGCAAAAGAAATTCTTGGAACTGTCGCAAAACAAGTTGCGATTGCTTTTGCTGTTCAAAATGGCGTAGACAGTAGCTCCGCAACAATTACCGGGAGCGCAGTTGAGGGTATTATCAAAAGTGTAAAGATCGAGTCATAATAACTTCAAAGACGGTTATGGAGGGTATGGTAAATGAAACTTGACCGCTTGCTGGGCATACTCACCGTTTTGCTTCAAACCGAGCGTATAACGGCGCCTGAACTTGCCGCCAAGTTTGAAGTCAGCCGCCGCACCATTAGCCGCGACATTGACGCGCTCTGTAGGGCGGGAATACCCATCGTCACCCACCAAGGCACGGGCGGCGGCATCTCGATAGCTGAGGGTTTCAAGCTGGACAAGAGTGTGCTGACAACCGGTGAGTTGTCAGGCATCATCGCCGCGCTTAAAGGCATCGGCAGCGTGTCCGAGCAATCTAGCATTGAGCGCACATTAAGCAAACTGGGCGCCAACTCTGATGCAGTGGTGTCGCTATCAGAGCCGGTAGTCATCGACCTTGCATCCCACTACAAAGGGCATCTAACCGCCAAGATTGAAACCATTAAGCAAGCAATACTCGAACGACGGCTAATCGCATTTGACTACCATTACAGCAAAGGCGAGAGCCACCGGCGTATTGAGCCGTATTTTGTCGCGTTCCAATGGACGTCATGGTATGTGTTTGGGTTTTGCCTGCAGCGCATGGACTGGCGGATGTTCAAGCTAAATCGGCTATGGAGTTTGTTGCCATGTGATGAGCGGTTCACCGCGCGCGATATACCACCCGAAAAGCGCGATTTCAGCAACCAGCTGACAGATGACCGCAAGCTGGTAGCTCTGTTCGACAAATCGGCAAAGTATCTGCTAGTCGAAGCCTATGGGCTGGACAGCTACTACGAAACCGCCGAGGGGCTGCACTTTGAAGTCGGCTACACCAACCAAGACTACATGCTTAGCTGGCTGCTGAGCTTTGGCGATAAAGTCACTGTGCAGGAGCCGCAGGATATCGCAGACAAAATCCAAGCTATCGCGAAAAATATTTTGAAGCGCTACCGCTAACGCGACATACCGCTGTCGTGTTTAGTATAGTAGGATAGCTGTATCAAAACAACTGGAGGAACAACTATGAAGCAGGAACCCTATAAAAAAACGGAGGAATTTGCAATGATAAAATCTATTGAGCCAATTTTGATATTTACAGGACAAGCCGGCCAAGCGATAGAGCTGTACAAAAAAGCATTCGGCGCACAGGTTAAGGTTCACATGCTATACTCGGATGCTGACCCAAAGGACTTTAGGTGCAAAGACGAGCACAAAAACTTTGTTTACCACGCGCAACTGAAAATCGGAGAGCAGATTATCATGATTGCTGATGACTGCGATGCCGGTGCAAGTGGCAATCAAAGCAAGGCCTTTTTGATAGACCTCGTAGTACAGTTCGACTGCGATGATGAGCTAAAAGCGGCTTGCGAATTACTGTCCGAAGGCGGTACAGTTACCGAGCCTTTGTGCAGCCAAACGTATTGCTCTTTAGCCTGTGCCTTGATTGACAGGTTTGGCGGTCGCTGGCAGCTTATGAGCGGATACGAGGGATAGGGGGCGATAACATGAAAAACTACCTTTGGCTGGAGCAATATTTGCTTTCGAAACCCGGTACGGTCAAAGATTACAAGGTAGAATGGGATTGGCATCGCTATATGATAGCCGGAAAGATGTTCGCTGCAATAACACGTCCATCAGACAAGCACAACCCGATGTACGCGGGCAAAGACATCATCAGCATGAAAAGCGACCCGATGATGTCCGAGCTGCTGCGGGAAAACCATCCTGAGTATATTTTGCCTGGATTTTACTGTGGCAAGCTTACTTGGAACTCGGTTGACTTGGGCGGCAACGTACCGGACGATACCCTAAAGCAAATGATTGACGACAGCTATCGGCTGGTTTTCGCGGGGCTCACCAAGAAGCTGCAAAAAGAAATATCGGGAGTAACAACATGAACAACGAAAAAATCTTAGCAAGAGCAAGTGAAGTAATCAATTCAAGGAAAGATTTTATCGGCGAAGGCATGGAGGGTTATGCAGTTTTGTCATTGATAGACGAAAACGGATATCCTACAGGCTCAACCGTAACTATTTCTAAAGCTGATGGCGTTAACTGGATGACATTTATAAGCGACGTTGGCGGCAACAAAGAGAAGCGTATTAAGAGATGCAACAAAGCCAGCGTTTGCCTTGCATCCAGCGAGTACAACATCACACTTGTTGGCCGGATGGAAATCTTGACTGACCCTGTTGTAAAAAAGGAACATTGGCAAAAAGTGTTTCAAGAAGCCTACAACGCAAGCCACGATGATCCACAACACTGCATTTTGCGCTTCGATACCGAGCGCTACAATCTATACTTTGCAGCTGATGATACAGAGGCGAAAGGCAACTTATAACAAAGGGAAAATATTCCATGCTAATTTTAAAATCAAGACAGGGCTAATTTTGTAGCCCTGTTTTTTGTACCAGAAAAGCCAACTTGTCCATTTGACAATATTGAAAATCATCACTGACTAACTTAACAACTTCTTAACAAGTTGGTGGTATGCTGTCAGTGAGGTGAGCAAGATGGCACGAATACTAATTGTGGAAGATGAAAAGGCGATAAATACGCTTATTAAGAAAAACCTTGAGCTTGTGGGGCATACATGTATTTCTGCTTTTGATGGAGAGGCTGCTCTCAATGAAATGAAGAAAAGCGCTAGAGTCCATAACGAACTCTATAGGTTCGCGATTGACGCGGTGACAGGGCTGAGGATAGACATCTCGCCGGGGTTTGGTTACGTGCCACAACCGTCCGCTGAAGAAAGGCAAAGGCTATCGATGAATGCGCAGAACATTCCTGACGAAGTAATCGCATGGCATATGGCATGGGATGAAAAAAACACAAGCGAACGGATGACTTACCTAGGGCTTTCACAAGCGGACCTTGAGCCCTACCTGCAAGCGGCGAGAGAGTTTGCCCACAGACACTTTAACAACTCGGCGCTGATATACGAGACAGAAGGCTTCGGTGTACAGCATGACATAGTGGATCGATTTCGCATTGATTCGGTAGGCTTCGGGGGAATTATTTTCTCGATTTCTGACGATACCGGCAGGGAAGCCGAAATCTGGATTAACGCAGGGACACGCAGTTTGCGCCCCGGCCTGGGTATCAGAACTCAGGATAATGACTTCATCCCTGGTTTTAGTTACGACCGACCAGGAGGCATTGGGTAAAATTATCCCCACCGCATAATGGCACAAGGAAAAGGAGCCTTTACCGGCTCCTTTTGACAGGCTGCAAGAAGCTAGTAACCTGTATGGTTATTAGCTTCTTTGTCATAACTACTCTCCTTCATTTTTTGTAGGGTACGCCAGGATGCGCCTTGTCTTGTTCAGCGGCGCTATCGTTGCCGGATGCCGGTGGTTTAGAAGGCTTGTAGGAATCAAGGAACAAGAACAGGAATTTGTATCCAACATAGGCTATTATGGCTGTTGTGAGGTACAGCTGTATGCCAAAGAAGTGGTTGAGCAGATTAGCGGCTGTTTCCCTACCGGTGTTGTTCAGGTATCCAACCACGCGAAAGGTGGAGACCAGAGCTATAGCCGTGGGGAATGTCAGCGCCGCTAGGCCCGGTCCGAACGGGGCACGCAGATAACTGGGTATAAGCGTAGCCACGCGAATGATTGTAATAAATATTATTATGTATACACCCACAACAACGGCATCAATCGGCTGTGGGGCCATGTTGAGGTAGCTTATAAAAAACATGCTGGACGGCGCCAAGAATATCGCACCGGTTGGCTTGAGTATTCCGGGCAACGGTCTCTTAAGGATACGTACCAACATACCCACAAAAATGACCGGGTACATAATGTAGCCATAAATCATTACAACTTGCAAAAACGGACCAAAGCCAAACGGCATACCACTGGTGATTACCACCATAAAGCCCATATAAGTGACAAACCACGTGGGTATAAAGGTGTCGAGCACAATGCCCTTTAGCACAAAACGATATGTAAATATACATACATGCAGCGCGTGCAGCGCTACACCGGCAAGCCAAACAATCTGGCCCGCTACCTGTATATATTCAAATATGAATGCACCGAACAACATCGTGAGCATCGAAAAGGTGGCGTACATGCTTGAGGGTATCAGCAGCGTGTAATCTGCTTTGAACGTTTTGTAGTGGACGGTCATCTTGATAATAGCCGCCAGCCAGACCAGCGACATAATTGCCATAGTGACAACTCGCACACTGGGGAAGCCTGCCGCAACCTCCCACATGTTTGAGAGCGTGGCAAACCCAACGGCAGTTGCAATAACGTTCACAGGCAAAAGCGCGCACCTTTGGATGATTCCCTTTTTCATGGTTCTCCTCCTTTGAGATCACCTTTTGTGGTCAGTATACACTCTGCCGACAAACTTTTCAACGCACCTTGACATATTATGTATCATGTGTTACAATTACTAGGGTCAAGAGGTGCCACACAATAAAACTGTATGGATAATTAGGAGGCTTTTATGGGGCGAGATGCAATTGCATTACTTAATCGCGACATTGAACTCTTGGACAGTATGTTGGAAGAAATCTTGTTTACACATGGCGGGCAGGAGCTAGTAAACAGGGTTAAAAGAATTAGAGGCTTAGCGAAGACTTGGCGTTTAGACGAAGAATCAGGCGCAGTTGAGACCGATATCAAAACAGAAATCGCTGCGCTTAATTTTGATGCGCGGCAAGATGTTATCCGCGCCTTTGCAGCTTATCTGCTCTTGATTGATGTTGCGGAGCAAAATAACCGCATTAGAATGAACAACATCTTTGAGTTGGAAGATACAAAAACATCTCAACCTTTTTCCATCGAAAATGCTATTGTAAAACTTAAAGAAGCCGGATACAGCGCTGAAGATATTAAAGAGGCCATCCCTCATTTGTCAATGCGGCTAATCGTCACAGCACATCCAACCGAGGCAACAAAGCGCACCATCTTGGATATTAAGAAAAGATTGAGCCATAGATTGCAGGAGCTTGACAATCCTTTTTTGGCTGAAAAGGAAATTGAATTTGTTAAAGAAAACATTTTGAATGAAGTTGCAATTTTGTGGCAATCTAACGAACTCTCGAGTAAAAAACCGAGCGTTTTGGACGAAGTAAAAAGCGGCCTTTATTATTTCGATAATACATTCTTCAATGTGTTGCCGGACATCCACCGAAAGTTGCGGATTAACTTGCAAAAGCATTTCCCCGACGAGAAGTGGGATATTCCTAATTTTCTTCGTTTCGGTTCTTGGATTGGGGGCGACCGCGACGGAAACCCATTTGTTACTCACGATATAACCTGGAAAACCCTGGAGCTACAAAGAGATCTGATTATCTCCAAATATATCGAGACATTTGATTACTTGATTAACCGCTACAGCTACTGCACAACCCGAATTAAAGTAAGCAATGATTTAGCCCAGCTCATTAACGCCAAAGAAGATAAATACCTTGCAGACAATCAAAAATGGCCGGTCGAAACAGAAATGTATCGCCGCGCCTTAACATTTGTGCGCTTTAGGTTAACACAAGTCGGTATATCAGATGTAGGGTACAAAAACCCGGATGAGCTTTTGTCGGAACTTAAAATAATCCGCGAGAGCTTGAAAAACCACCTCCCTTCACAGGATGAGCTTAGGCGTATAAACACGATTATACGGCAGGTCGAGCTGTTTGGTTTTCACCTGGCTTCTCTCGAGGTGCGCAATCATAGCGGCGAACACGAAGCAGCCATGGATGAAATACTCGCAAAGGTCAATGTCACAAGTCGTTACGCAACATTGTCCGAAGAAAAAAAGCAGTTAGCGCTCATTCATGTGCTGACCGACCCGCGTCCATTGCTTTTGCGCGGAGAAAGCTACAGCGAAAAAACCCGCGAAGTGATTGCAACCTTTAACACAATCAAGCGGGCGCATGAGGAATTTGGGGCAATTGCTATACCCACTTATATTATAAGCATGACGCAAGCGCCTAGCGATTTACTTGAGGTACTCGTTTTTGCAAAAGAAGCAGGGCTATATTATTTGCACCCAGACGGCCACATCACGACAGCGCTAAAGATTGCCCCCTTGTTTGAAACGATAGGAGATTTATCGACATGTAAAGCAACCATGCGTAAAATGTTTGAGATACCAATTTACAAACATCACCTTGAATTATTAAACAATTATCAAGAGATAATGGTTGGATACTCTGACGGAAGCAAAGACGGCGGTACACTAACTGCCAACTGGAAAATATACAAATCTCAACTCGAAATAAACCAGCTCGCAAAGGAAAACGGCATACACGTCGAGTTCTTCCACGGCCGCGGTGGGTCCCTTGGTCGGGGCGGCGGGGAGTTAAGCCGAAGCATAGTGTCTCAACCACCACAGACTGCTGTGAACGGAGTTAAGATTACAGAGCAAGGCGAAGTGCTCTCGACACGGTATTTGCTCCCTGAGATTGGGTACAGGAACCTGGAGCAAGCGACGTCTACCTTGCTTGAAACAGTTGTAGTCACACTAAAAGCCTCTAAAGACGGTGGCTCTGTACAAATTGAGCCTAATTGGGTGTCCTCTTTAGACGAGATTTCAGAGGCTGCTTTTGCTAAGTATCGCTCTCTTGTTTTTGAAGACGCCGATATGTTTGAGTACTATAACGATGTTTCGCCGCTAAAGAATTTTGCGAATTTGAATATAGGGTCTCGCCCAATGCATAGGGTGGCGAATCCTAGTTTTACCAGCCTGCGCGCTATTCCCTGGGTATTTGGTTGGATGCAGAACCGCCAATTAATACCAGGGTGGTATGCCGCCGGCACCGGCCTTAATACTTTTGCAGATGCTAAAGACGGCAACCTTGAGGTTATGCGTAGGATGTATAAGGAATGGCCTCTTTTTACCGCCATTATTAATAACCTCCATGCTGCTTTGATGAAGGCGGACATGAAGATTGCTAAGGCCTACATTCCTCTTGCGAAAAATGGGGAAGCAGCGAGGCGAATCTTTGCAAGTATTGAGGAGGAATATAAAAGGACAAAGGAAATGGCCTTGCGTATTTCTGAAGTAGACGAGCTGTTAGAGCACTTCCCCCTCGCCAGGGAATCGGCATTGCATCGCACTCCGCATATTGACCCTCTCAATTTTTTACAGGTTGACTTGCTTAAAGCATTGTATGGAAGCGGCAAAATCAGTGAAGAAGAGGAAAGTAAATTGTTGACGCAAGTTTTGCTAACTATCAATGGAATTGTAGCAGGGCTTCGTAATACAGGATAATGTACTATAATCAACTAACGTGAAACGTGCTGAACAGAGCTTCGTCAAAAGAGTGATAAGCAGGCAAGATTCTCCTTAGTTTTCTTTTTAGCCACGCCCACTTCTTTTCAATCGGGTTCAAATCTGGTGAATAAGGCGGCAAAAATAGAACTTCGCAACCATGGCATTGTGCCAACTTCGCAAGTGCAGATTTTCTGTGAAATGCCGCATTGTCAAGGATGATTACACTACCTCGCCCTACCTCT